>TARA_R110001632_G_scaffold33474_6_pt1 | contig 116201 bp, 99 predicted proteins | sample TARA_R110001632 | Tara Oceans TARA_R110001632 (sample SAMEA4398266) | marine metagenome | biome: Polar Biome; feature: [SRF] surface water layer (ENVO:00010504); material: water (ENVO:00002006), including particulate matter (ENVO:01000060) such as... | depth 5 m
AATGTAATTTGCCTTCGATACACGCCATATGCGGTACTAAGGTTTGCACTTGTCCTGGAGCGAATTGAATATACGCACCTTTTGAAAACCGCTCATTACCCCATGACTGATGATGCACATTACGAGTATTACTAAGTGGCTACGCTATTGCATTGAAGAAACGAAGGTAATACTTGGCTTACACTTCACACTTGAAACAAGCGGTAGAAACTTACGACTCCGTCAACGACGTGCAATATGTCGCACTTTTCATGCAGTAGCATTTTCGAACGGCAACATCACATAGATAACCAGCGCTGACATCAACTTGTATTATTGACAACAGATTAGGATTTAACGATACCTGCTTTACTAACGCGCCAATGTTTTAAATGCTAACTAAGTTACGTCAGCCAAAATGCGTAATTGGGATGATTGTTCACATTTTCATATCTCGGATTCCAAAAAATATCATTTACGTGCATTATTTTTCCCAAAAAATATTAAAATTTTTTAACATCTCATAACAAAGATAAAAAAATAACTGTTACTCACGGCACACCATTTTATTTTAAGTGAAGAATTTTAACCTCAGGGTTTACGGCTCGTAGCGGAAATACGTGAAACGCCCAGCCACTCTATGGTAGCGCTTTCATTTAAGTTACAAAACACGTCCACATGTTAATTTTAATAGCGTAAAATGTTGCAATTATATTAATTTAAATGACTGTTTTCGTTGCATTTGTAACAAAAAAACATTACTTTTTTAAAGTACCATAATGTAACCGGTTACAAAACTTGTTACTTTTTTTACTAAGTAAATAAAAAATTAAGGGCACATGGATATGAAAACACACCAAAAGTTTACCCGATCACTTCTCACACAAAGTATCGCAATTTTACTCGGTAGCGCAGTTGTCCTTCCAGCGATTGCACAAGAAGATACAGAGAACACCGAGGTCATCCAAGTTAAGGGTGTTCGCGGCAGTTTGTCTCAGTCAATGAATATTAAGCGACAATCATCAGGTGTGGTTGACGCCATTTCTGCCGTCGACATGGGGAAATTCCCTGATACTAACCTTGCTGAATCTTTGCAGCGTATAACGGGTGTATCAATTAACCGTGTTAACGGTGAAGGATCTGAAGTCACGGTGCGCGGCTTTGGCGGCAACTTCAACCTAATCACATTGAATGGCCGTCAAATGCCTGCAGCTAATGTGTCGACGATTACCGGTAACCCACAAGATAAAGGGTCAACCGGTTCGAGCCGTTCATTTGATTTTTCCAATATCGCGTCAGAAGGGGTTAGCGGTATTGAAGTGTATAAAACAGGCCAAGCAGCTATTCCCTCAGGCGGCATTGGTGCAACTGTAAACATCAATACACTTAAACCATTAGCCGCAGGTAAAAACCGAGCATCTGTTGGTGTAAAAGCTGTCAAAGATGAAAGTGGTGATGGCGTCACGCCGGAAATCAGTGGTTTAACCAATTGGGTCAATGACGACGGCAATTTCGGTATATCCCTGTTTGGCTCATACCAAGAACGTGATTCTGGAAGCCGTCACGCCAGTGTTGAACAGTTTCAATTACGCGAATGGGCAGAAAGCGATATCGACACATTCACCGCACCCGGTGTGCAAGTGGTAAACACACCCAATGTGGGTCAAATTGTTGCCATCCCTTCTAACATAGGCTTAGGCGTCAACGAAGATAATCGTGAGCGAACAAATGCCATGTTAACGGTTCAGTTTGAACCGATGGATAATTTAACCTTAACTGCCGACGTCACTTACGCTAAAAACGAACAAGACTCTCGCTCACTGATTGACGGCATTTGGTTTTCACAACAATTTAATAGTGTTGAGTTCGATGGTAATGCAGTGGTCTCTACCCCAGTCAAATTCTCTGAAGACATTGATGGCGGTAAAGATTTCTTTTTCCAGAATCTAGCCTTAGCAACAAAAGATGAATTGAAATCGTTTGGCTTCAACGCAGACTTTTGGGTCAATGATTCATTAAATCTAAGTTTTGATGTCGCAACGTCACAAGCGAAAAGTGGTGGTAACGGCCCCATGGGTCAAAACTCAATCCGCTTCAACATGGCGGGTTCAAACGCCGGTTGGCAAGCTGCTGACTTCACAGGTTCTATTCCTCAAGCCAGCATAGTTATTGACGATTTAGTGAAAGGGAATAACAACGGAATTTTTGATAAACCTGATGTTGGCTCGCAAGTCGTACAAACCGATAAATCCAATCAAGTTACCGATGTCGATCAGATACGCTTCGATGGCGAATGGGTTAAAGATGAATACAAGGTCGATTTTGGTGTGGGTTATCTGACGACTGAAATGAGACAAACCCGCGAATCAACCAGTGAAGCATTGGGTGGCTGGGGTGTGGATTTCCCAGGTGATATTCCAGAAGGTTTGTTTGAGCAAAGCTGCACAGGTTGTGCCTTTGAAGACCATAACATGTCAGGTGTTGAAGGTGCTGATGCACTCGCATTGCCTGCTGGGTCGTCAACAATTGCCTTAGGTAGTGTGTCATTTAGTGGAGATCCGGTTGAATTATTGAATGAAATCGGCCCCCTTTATGGACTTACCCTCGCCACGTTACCGATCAATGGATTTGACGACAATCTGATTGAAGAAGATATATTTTCGGCCTATGTTCAAATTAGTACGGATTATGAAATAGGTGAAATGCCGTTAAACATAGTGGCGGGTTTACGTTATGAGCAAACAGACGTAACCTCAACCTCCAATCAAATTGTACCGTTAGCGATCATTTGGGAATCTGATAACGATTTCTTGGTCCAACCGAGTGCCGACTCACAAAGCTTAGTAGCAGAACATGACTATACGAACTTGTTACCGAGTATCGATTTAACGCTTGACGTGTCAGACGAAGTGAAAGCCCGAGTTTCATTTAGTAAAACACTGGCCCGCCCGGCATATAATCAATTATTTAATTCTACGACTGTTTCAGCACCGGCTCGTCCCACTGCGTTAGGCGGCACGCCGACGGGTAATTCAGGGAATGCTCGATTAGCCCCCCTTGAATCCACTAACGTCGATTTATCATTAGAATGGTACTACAGCGATTCAAGCGTTATTTCTATCGGTTATTACAGGAAAGACGTTAAAAACTTTGTCGGCACTGCGCAAACCAGCACTCCATTATTTGGCTTGCTAGATGCCTCTTCTGATGTTGCCGGAACCTTGTCAGCCCAAGCTGCCGTTGAGTTAGCAGCCTTAGGTTTTGACAATAACGAGCGTAACTTATTTACCATGACCGCGATGTTGCAAAATCCGAGTGCTTTCCCTGGTGGGGCGGCCGATTTTGAAAATACTCAAGTGTTTGCTGACGGCGTATTCAGTGCATATGATGTTTTTCCTGAAGCGGGTGATCCAGAATTAAACTTTCAGGTAACCCGCCCTGTTAATAACCAAAGCGCAGTGATCGATGGCTTCGAACTAGCATGGCAGCACTTCTTTGGCGAAACCGGATTCGGCTATCAAGCTAACTACACTATTGTTGATGGCGATATTGGCTACGATCTTGGCGGGGCAATCAATCTAGACCAGTTCGCTCTGGAAGGCTTAAGTGACACAGCTAACTTGGTGTTGATCTACGAAAAAGATGGTCTATCAACTCGTATCGCCTATAACTGGCGGGATGAGTTTTTAAGTCAAGTAAACCGTGGTTTTGGTAACCGTAACCCGGTATTTGTTGATACGTTCGAGCAAATTGATATCAATGTCAGTTATGAAGTGAACGATGACCTATCTGTTAGCTTAGATGTCATCAACTTAACTGAAGAAGGTCAACGTCAGTTTGGTCGTAGTTATAATAATGTTTTCTTTGTTCAAGAAGCAGATAGACGCTTTGTATTAAGCGCAAATTATAACTTCTAAGGACTAGAGATGTAATTCTCCTGGGCAGGTCCTCTGACCGAGGGGATGAAACACCACGACAATATCCAAAAGTGAAACACTCAAATGATGTTTCACTTTTGTTCGTTGCCTGGCCATTTTTAGCACGTTAGTATGGTTAAAATGACATTTTAAAACATAAATAGTGAAGCGAAGTATGCTTATGAGTAATCCGACAGTCTTAAATAATGTTGATCATAAAGATTTGAAGGTTGATACACGACCTGAATATTCTCAAACCCAAAATGTTAATCGCACTTTGGTGCATGCCACCGAAATAAGCGAACTACATAAAGAATTTCCACTGGTGTTTTTCAAACATCCGGAAACCGGACAAACCCAATTACACGCGATCCTTGGTCTTGCAAAAGATGAAAATCTATTTTTTGGGAAAAACGGGTGGACAACCCGGTTTGTACCCGCCTTACTTGCCAGAGGCCCTTTTAGTTTGGGCTATAAAAAAACCGAACAAACAAGCACCCTGCCCGCTGAGCCAATTATCTGTATTGACCTACAAGATCCGCGCGTCAACACGGAGCATGGAGAAGATATATTTTTGCAATTTGGTGGTGAAGCCCCTTATCTTAATTATATTATGAAGGCCTTAAGAACCATTGAACAAGGTTTAGTGTTTGATAAAACGCTATATACGCTGGTCGAATCAATGGATTTATTAGAGCCAGTTTCCATTCAAATTAAACTGAGTAATGTCGATGAAGTGAATTTCAGTCATTACTATACGATAAACCAAGAAAAGCTAACCCAATTGGATGGCGAGAGTGTTGCCAAACTGCACCAATATGGCGTTCTGAGCCTATTGTTTTTTGTGCTCAACTCAATGGGAAATTTTCAGCAATTAATCGCTCTAAAAAATGCTAAATTGGCGATGTTTTGACTCTCATTTCACTAAGGTCGAGCCCACATGTCAACCAGCAAAAATAACGTTATCGTACTCGAAGGGATCACGCCTCACTCTATACCTTATGATGAGCTTTTTTCAATGGCTCAGCCGGTAATACTGAAAGGTTTAGTAAAAGATTGGCCCCTCGTCAAAGCGGGGAAATCGTCTTCTGACAACGTAATGGGGCTACTAGAACAGCATTATAGCCAGCGTCCGACAGTCGTGTATAAAGGTCCTGCTGCAATCAACGCTCGGTTTGGTTACAACTCATCCTGTACCGGCTTTAACTTTACGAGTGAGCCTGGGACCATACCCGACGTATTCGCCGCAATACGCGCTCAATTGGCTCGAGAACAACACGATTACTTCTATATCAATTCACTAAGATTAGATGAAGGTTTCCCCACCCTGAGCCAAACCCATCAATTAACGTTTAACCATGCCGAATTTAACAATAATCAGCCAGTCGCTAAAATTTGGCTGGGCACGGAATCGGTTGCTGCAGCGCATTTCGACCAGCCCAAAAACATTGCCTGTTGTGTGTTAGGAAAACGACGTTTTACCTTGTTCCCACCGGAGCAAGTGCACAATCTATATCCGGGGCCTTTAACACCCACACCCGGCGGACAAGTTGTCACCTTAGCGAACCTTGGCACACCTGATTTCGCGCGTTTTCCGCGTTTAAAAACCGCTCTTGAAAACGCCTACATTGCCGACCTTGAACCTGGGGACGCCTTATATTACCCCAATATGTGGTGGCACGAAGTAGAAGCTTTTGATCGTTTCAATGCCATGGTGAACTTTTGGTGGATGACGGCAGCACCTTATTTAGGTAACCCGATGGATGCGTTAATGCACGCCATGATGAGCGTAAGGGATCGCTCGAACAGAGAAAAAGAAGCGTGGAAGGCGTTATTTGATTACTACATTTTCGCCGATAGTGAGCAGGTACTCGAGCATCTTCCCCCAGAAAGTCACGGATTGCTAGCTACCATGGACGACAACCAAGCTCGACGCTTGCGTGCCATGTTACGCAACAACCTAAACCGCTAAAGATAAGAGACCAACATGCAAGCAAAGACCAAAGTAGTAGTGGCGGGAGGCGGAACGGCCGGTTGGCTAACAGCATATAGTTTAGTAACTCGCCTCGGTAAATTGCTCGATATCACCTTGGTTGAATCTGACCAAATAGGATCAGTAGGCGTTGGTGAGGCCACTATTCCCACTATGCGTACCTTTCATCGCTTAGTAGGTATCGACGAACAAGAGTTTATGGCAGCCACTCACGCCACATTTAAACTGGGGATCCAGTTTAATAACTGGGGTCAGCAAGACGAAAGCTACTTTCATTCATTTGGCGAAATAGGCCAACGGTCATGGATGGCTGAGTTTCATGAGTTTTGGCTTGAAGCGAAAGCCCAAGGCTTTGGTGGAAGCTTAGACGATTATTGCCTAGAACTTAAAGCAGCGAAAGCCAATAAATTTGCCACAATGGCAGGTAACAAACCCCTCAATTTCGCTTATCATTTGAATGCTACCGCATACGCCGCCTATTTACGCACAAAAAGTGAAATTGCTGGGGTCAAACGCATAGAGGGGCGCATAGAAAAAATCCAAAATGACCAGACGGGTAATATTGCGTCGATTACGTTAGATAATGGTAGTACGGTATCGGGTGATATTTTCATTGATTGTACCGGCTTTCGCGGTTTGCTCATTGATGAAAATTTACAAGTTCAGTACGAGGATTGGAGTCACTGGTTAGCAGCCGATAGCGCTATTGCGGTGCAGACGGAAGCAGTTGAAGCCCCCCGCCCATACACGCAAGCTATTGCCCATTCAGCTGGCTGGCAATGGCGCATCCCCCTACAAAATCGCGTGGGTAATGGCATAGTTTATAGTAGTCAATTTTTGTCTGACGATGAGGCTCGCAGTACGTTGATGGGAAATATCAAGGGATCAACCATTAGCGAGCCGCGACAACTTCGCTTTACCACTGGAAGACGTAAAAAAGCTTGGCACAAAAACTGTATTGCTATTGGCTTATCAAGCGGATTTCTCGAACCCCTAGAATCAACCAGTATTCACCTGATAACCACCGCTTTAGTGCGGTTGATGAAATTATTTCCTTTTGGAGGCAACACTCATCTGCTTAGCGAACAATTTAATCGCGAAACCCAATTAGAACTCGAAACTGTACGCGATTTTATTATTTTGCATTACCACTTAACGCAGCGTAACGACAGTCCATTTTGGCAACATTACCGCACCATGGCTATTCCCGATTCGCTTGCGCATCGTATGGCAATGTTTCACGAAAACGCTTATGCCTGGCCCGATGATGTAGCGTTATTCCGAGTAGACTCATGGGTGCAAGTGATGATGGGACAAGGTTTATTACCCAAGCAACATCATGGGGGGAGTCGCATGTTAACACCTGAAAATTTACAACAACAAATGATGGCGCTGTCAAAAACGATTAATCATTCTGTTACGCAATTACCCGCCCACGCAGACTTTATTCATACGTATTGTCCCGCTCTGGACCGGTAACTTATCCACTTTTTAGGTAATACCCATGAAGACTAAGATTGTGATTGTTGGCGGCGGCACCGCAGGATGGCTAACGGCTGGCATTATTGCTGCCCAGCACCGTAGTGAAAACCCACAGACTCAAGACGTCGAAATTGTTTTAGTGGAGTCCCCTGACGTTAAAAATTTGGGTGTGGGCGAAGGAACTTGGCCCACCATGCGCGACACCCTGCGGCAAATCGGCCTATCTGAACGCGCATTTTTATCCTGTTGTGATGCCAGCTTCAAGCAAGCCTCTAAGTTTGTAGGCTGGACGAAAGGAAAAGGTGAGCACTATTATCACCCTTTCACGACGCCAATTGGGTACGGTACTGTGAACGCGGCCCAGCATTGGTCGGGTTCTGTAAAAGACAGTAATTTTGAAAACTGGGTATGTGCACAAGGCACAATTTGCGAGCGCAATTTATCCCCTAAGTTACCGCAAATGCCAGAATATGCGTTCAATCTCAATTATGGTTATCACCTTAACGCGGAAAAATTCGTTAGCATGCTGCATGAACATTGTGTTGGTATCCTTGGCGTTAACTATCTGCAAGGCCATGTAGCAAACGTAACATCGGAACCTAACGGTGATATCGCTACCGTCGTATTAGCTACTGGGGAGTCAATTGAGGGCGACTTATTCATAGATTGCAGTGGTTTTGGCGCTATATTGATAGGTAAACATTATCAGATCCCATTCATCTCAAAACAACACATTTTGTTTAACGATACTGCCTTAGCCTTGCAGATAGAACACGCTTGTGACGAGGTGCCCATTGCATCTTGTACCGTCGCAACTGCGCAAAAGAGCGGCTGGATTTGGGACATTGCCCTGCAAAACCGTCGAGGGATTGGACATGTATTTTCCAGTGATTTCACCTCTGCTGACGAGGCAGAAAACACTTTGCTTCGTTATGTGCAAAACGACCCCTACCTTGCGAAACAGGAGATTACGCCGCGCTGCATCAAATTCATTCCGGGTCACAGATCAAGCTTCTGGCATCAAAACTGTGTCGCGATTGGCGTATCGGCAGGCTTTGTCGAACCCCTAGAAGCAACCGCTTTGGTTTTGATTGAAAAGTCAGCACAATGGGTTAGTGAACAACTCCCCCGTGAACGCGCTGCAATGACGGTACTCGCCAAGCGATTTAACAAACTGACCTTACAACGTTGGCAGGAAATTATTGATTTTCTTAAACTGCATTATCTACTTACTGAGCGCCAAGACAGTGCTTATTGGCGTGAACACCAGCAGCCTGAATCTATCCCTGAAAGTTTGCAAGATGCTTTAACATTATGGCGTACCCAAGCGCCGGGCGTGTATGAAAGTGACCAACGTTTTGAGCTGTTTTCTTCGGCAAGCAAACAATACGTACTGTATGGAATGGACTTTATTACGGCCCAACAATGCAGCGGCGCATTCGCCAAAAAAGAAGCGATACTGATAGACCGTTTGCGCAATGAAACCCGGCACAATACCGAGAAGCTACTCAGTGGTTTACCCACTAATCGACAATTTTTGCATAAAATCCGCTCGTCATAATCCACTTGAACACGGCGAAAAAATAACAAATCGAATAAATGTGGAAAAATAAAATCATTAAAAGGTAAAAATAATGCTTACCTACCCTGCATATAAAAAGGCATTTTTGTTATAGTCGCTGATCTTTAGCGAACGTAATTTATATTTTTCGGATGGCCTACTAATTCATGTCACTATCACTTTTACACCCTAGACATTGGGGCAGCTGGTTAGCTGTGTTTTTACTGAGAATAATTTCCATACTCCCCTTCAAAGTGAAAATGTTGGCGGGTAGTGCATTTGGTAAAATTGGCTATCGATTGCTTAAACGCCGTCGCCATATCACCACTACAAATATTGCCCTGTGTTTTCCTGAAAAGTCTGCTGCTGAGCAAGCGCAATTGGTCAAAGATATCTTTGTTGCCAACGGTATTGGTTTTTTTGAAATAGCTTGGGCTTGGTGGGCTAATCCAGATTCATTGCGCAAGCGTTTTACGGTCAATGGGTTAGATGTGCTAAAGGCTGCGACAGAAAATGGCCAAGGCGTGTTGCTAATTGGCGGACATTATACGCATTTAGATTTAGCGGGCATGATGGTCAACTTGGTGGCAGATATTGATGTTGTCTACCGTAAAAATAATGATCCCGTTTTTGAATATGTTATCACCAGTGGCAGAAAACGTGTTTTTAAAAATGTATTTGAGCGTTCTGACATGCGGGCGATTATTCGCACTTTGCGTGAAGGACGCACCGTATGGTTTTCTCCCGATCAGGATCACGGGATCAAAAATTCAGTGTTTGCTCCCTTTTTCGGTATACCCGCTACGACGGTGACCTCAGCAAGTAAATTAATGAGATTAGGCAAAGCCAAGCCGGTATTTGTGTCACACAAACGAGATCTTAAAACGAACCAATATCAAGTTACTTTTGCGGTACCAGAGTCTGAATTCCCCAGCGGAGACGAGGTTCAAGACGCAACTATCATCAACCAGATGATCGAAAACGCTATCAAAGAGCAGCCTGACCAATATATGTGGGTACACCGCAGATTTAAAACACGTCCGGCGGGTGAACCTTCGGTTTATTGATCAGCAAAATAAGCATAAAATTTGTAGAATGGGTTGTGACTCTAATTGGGCAATATTGGTGCTTGAAAACCAACCCTTCTTAACTACAATCGACGTTTGAAAAAAAGCGTTTTCGTATCAGGCGATACAGAGATTAGTTCCCAACCAGAATGACCAAATGCATTAATTTTCGCATGATATTCAGCAAGCAGAGTTTCAGCAGTAACGCCCTCTTCGGCAATTTGAAAAATGTTTTTTCCGTCAAGAGGGTCGAGCACCACTCTTTTGTACTCCCACTTTTGTGCGCTAGAAGGTGAAAAAGCGCATCCGCTTAACGTGTTAATAAAACTCATCAGTAAAACAATTTTAAAAACACTCTTCATAGTTAAATATCCTTTTAATAATACGTCTATTACCCTGACTGAGTTGCCGGTGCTTTTTCATATCCCTGTTTGACTCTATTAAAGAGGCAGTCTAAGCGTTAGATCACCATAAGGGTGTGATACATTTAATCACTCACTTTAGTCTGAAAAATTAACGGGAGATTCATCATAACAAGTTAACAGGACATGCACGATAACGATTTTTTGAGCGACTAAATTACGACGTCAGTTATCAAGAGGGCTTTGCTATGTATTTTTGCTACATACGGTTCCAAATGGCTAAGAATTAAGATTGGTGTCTTAATCATTTCCATTTAAAAACGATGTGGCGTCGTTCCGCTAAAAAGTGGCTTTTGTAGATCCCCCAATTGAGACAATCACAAATAGGTTATCTGCACTTATCTACATTAAAATGACTAACACGGGATGGCTAAAAAATGACTAACACGGAATGGCTAACGTCTATTTGCCCCACAGCATAATCAAAACAGCAATCTTGATTAAACCGGCGCGATGCAATACTTTAGCGCGCACACAATTTTGCAAAAGAGTCTCGCGTGTTTTATTTAGTCGCCGTCACCGTTTTATGGGCATTTTCGTTTTCTCTAATAGGCGAGTATTTAGCGGGCGCCGTAGATAGCTACTTTTCTGTTCTTACTAGGGTATTACTCGCGTCTCTGGTGTTTTTACCCTTTCTGAAGTTTTCGCTACTGAGCGCCAAGCAAAAGCTTGCTCTGGCCTGTTTAGGCGCATTACAGCTAGGTATGATGTACATTTTTTTCTACCACTCATTTCTTTATTTATCTGTACCAGAAGTACTCCTGTTTACTATTTTCACTCCGCTTTATGTGACTATGCTCAACGATGCGCTATTCAAGCGGTTCTCTCCTTTTCATATGTTGTGTGCGCTAATTGCCACTGTTGGCGCAGCAATCATTCGTTTTGAGGGCGTCAGTGAGCACTTCTGGACAGGCTTTATTATTGTGCAAGGGGCTAATCTTTGCTTTGCGCTTGGTCAGGTTGGCTACCGGAAACTGGCATCCACATTCCCGCCCTCCATTTCTAACCATAATATATTCGCATGGTTCTACATTGGCGCCCTTGCCGTGGCTTTACCTGCCTTCGTTATGTTCGGAAATACCAATCAATTACCGCAAAATACAACCCAGTGGGGCGTGCTGTTATGGTTGGGTGTGATGGCATCTGGAATGGGTTACTACTTTTGGAATCAAGGTGCTCTGAAGGTCTCTGCAGGTACGTTGGCCATTATGAATAATGCACTCATACCCGCTGGGCTGATTGTCAATCTTGTGCTGTGGCAAATAGATACAGATTTTAGCCGACTTGCGCTTGGCGGTTTCATTATTGGCATCGCACTGTGGTTATCACAAAAGCGCAGTACAATTGATACGGTGTAAATCGGCACATAAGTACGGATTAGCCTGAGGACGCGTTTTCAATTAGGCATAAAACACGTTATGCCCGTTGATAGAGACTTATCATCTTATAATCTTTTCTTGGGCCTTTTACCTGCCATGTTGACTCCCAACTTGGCCAATGATCAAAAACATAATTCACCACATAATGATCGTCGCCACACATGTGTTCTGCACAGGGTTCAGCCGCACTAAACGTGTGAAAATATCGGTTATCATCAAATAACACATCAATTTTACCGCCTGCTTGCTGCCGCCAAAAATAGGTGCGTTCAGCTTGCAGCGCCTTTCTATCTGGCGCCGTGACCAAGCCAGATTCATGGTAAAGCAAATGAGAATCCGACCACGTAAAGTTCGCTTGCCCCGCGAATAGGAACGCTTCACCACTATTTTGCAGGATCTGCCGGTTAAGCTGCCATGCCCCCCAAAAGTCCTCAAGGCTAGAAGGCGAACCATTACGTGAAATCAGCGCAGTTCCGAGATCTTGACCAGTACTGTTGTTGCTATTCGCCAAAGTTAATCCTTACCAAAGTTACTTTTCATCACACCTAACCCTTAGCAAAATGACTTATTACCAAAGTAAACACTACCCAAATTGTCTAGGCTATAAGGGCTAGCATGTGTTCTGTCACATTGTTACCAGAAATAGCTGGCAGTAGCAGATAATTGATCTGAACGCCCCGGAGTGCCGGGAATTTCTTCAAAGGATTCGTCCCACAGGTTATCGACAGCCAGCACAACATTGAGGCCTTCAAACTGCGGCGGCGAGTAGGTCAGCGTAACGTGAGTGAAAAACGCCGTATTGTCGCCCTTTCTCAACACATTCTCTTCTTGTTTACGCCATTCGTTGTCTACTCTTAATTCAAGCGATTCCACAGGATACCAAATCACCCCAAGTGTAAAACGATGGGGGGGATAGTTTAACGCGTAGAAGCTCGCATCTATATTCTCATCCCGGTAGTTTTCGGATTTATCAAGATAGGTATAGCTTGTTACTAAATCAGCATTTTCGAAGCGCTTAATGGCGATAAATTCAACCCCTACTGTTTCGATGTCTACTGGGTTTGCCACTCGCGCGGATGTAGAGTCGAAGCTGTAAGTCCAGTCAGTTAGCTCGTTATCCCAGCGGTAAAAAACAGCTGAGTCTACGCGCCACGTTGCTTCATCTAATGAGACGCCCAATTCCACGTTTTTGCTCGTTTCTCGCTGAAGTTCGTCATTACTTCTGAAAAGTCCGCTCGACGTACTTCCGCCAATCGCAGTGTACCCTGCCACTTGTGTCGCTTCAGAATAGGATAAATTAACCGTGCGTGTAGACTTGTCTGTGTTTATTTTATGCCAAACAATATCACTTATCACTGATACGCTTGAATCATCGCGATTGGTATCGTCATACGCAGCCCCAACACGAAGCGTTATGTGCTCATTGTCTTTCAAAGCTATGGCGTATTCAGGCACAACACTTAACTTGTAGTAATCGCGAGAGGTAAAGTTGTTTTCAAGGGTAGTGGATTCGATCTCATCAGCCGTGAACTGCGCAGCGTAGTTCACGGCAAGTTTTGCACCGACCCCATGGCGACCAGATACCGCAACTGATTTTACCTTGGTTTCATGAAACGCTTGAAAGCTCTCAGGATTTTCTCTTGAAAAAACGTAGTGGTCATTGTGCTTTCGATAATAGGCAGACACTTCAAAGGCGCTATCCTGCGCATATTGCTGCTGGTGATTAAACATCAACAAACGGGTTTGTAAGTCCTCAGTCTCGTTTACATTAAAGGGGGTATACAAGTTAGGCCACCCAAAGAACTTTTCTTGATAGCCGAAAAACACATCTGTTTGCGACGTGTCGCTTATCAGTTGTATACGGCCTGATGCCCGCTCAAAATTATGATCACCATTTTCTATGGTTCCATCGCTTTGAGAGCGAGAGTACTCACCTTCAATTCCAGCGCTCCACTCGGGGGATCCATCGATAGACCAAGTAATCGCGTTGTGAACCCTTTGCATATTGAAGTTATTGTCGCCAATACCTAATGAAACACTGCCTGCGGTTTGAATAGGTCGCCATTTATAGGCAACCGAACCCACCGAGCTATTTACACCGTAAAGTGAATTATCTACGCCTGTTAAAATAGCGGGTGCACTTAGCATTTCTGGTGCAATAGGAATTTCTGCAAAGTAATGCCCAGTTTGCGGGTCGATAAGGGTTGCACTTCCCACGCTAAAGCCCGTGTTTTCGAATATACCACCGCGGATCGTTACATCGGCCTGCGCTTCAGCCATGTTTCTGGATTGAAGATCGACTCTGGGATCGTATTCTAAATTAGAGATGGGCGAATTAAAGGTGCCAACAGGTGATTCATTCGCTGTTGCTGCACCCTCAACAGTGATTTTTTCAATATTTTTTATACTACCTTTTTCTGTGCCTGATATAACAAGAGCGGCACCGTATGAAGATATTGAGAAGGTAGAGGCCATACATATAGCCGTCATCATTACAGCGCGAGTCATTTTTTTATCCTTTTTGCGTGTATTTTTTATGTACATTTCATGCGCGTTTTATTGCATTTTTTATTAGGTTTTTTATTGTTTTTTTGCGCACTATCAAAACACCGCTACCTAGTCAGCTAGCCATTAGCTTGAAACTAGTCAATACACTGTATTTTTAATTGTGAGAGTGTGCTGGTGACCCGATATTAAACGGTCGAAGATTGTATATGATTAAAAGATACCTAGGAAGGTAGGACAGAGTGAAGAATGCGCTTTAAGGCTAATCGATAACAGAAAACTGGTTGGTGTTATCGATACCTACAGGCTTTAGTTAAATTTATTGCCGTGATGCTATTACAGCCCCATCGTATTAGCTCCCTCGGCCGGGTATTGGAAAACGTAATGGACCAAGATGTCTACAGTGCCAGTGACATACTCGACGCAAATACATCGCAGATAAAAATTTAGCCGCAAAATGTTGGATTAGGGCAGCATAAACCACTGTTTTTTTAAAGCTGCCCTGATGTAATGTAAAGTGAGTCAAGCTAACTTATTGCTCGCCTGTTGCCTAATCAGCGTAACCACTGCCAATCGCACGAAATGGCATATGCAATTCTAATTCAGGGACTTGCAAGCCTACCCATGCAGGAAAAGTATTACTGTTAGGGCCAGGAAATAACGTGTATTCATTTGCCCACGGATAGCGATTAACCGCAGCGGTTACTCTAGGGATAAGCTCAGCGGCTTTTTCACCTTGAATCGACAACACCTTTTCAGGCTTTGCACCATACCAAAAGCGATCGGGTGTTGCAGTTTGGTATTCACGTAGTGCTGGCAGCCCTTCTTTTATCGCCCACCCCACTACCTCATATACGGTGTACTCTGGCTCATTTTCTTTTTTTATCGCCAGCCAAGTATGCACCGCAAACCAACCACGCCAGCTAAAGGCATCAGCAGCATAAATTTCAATAGATGCTTGTGTATCAATTGATGGGTCAAGGGCTAACCCTGCAGACTCACGAGACGCCGTGCGCCAGTCACTATTTGTGCACGCCGTAAGCAGACCAAACATAGCCAGTACCAGAACTACTCTCATTTATTTCCTCCTGAGTTTATTTAAATCTCACCGCTTTTATAGCATTAATAAAGCAAATCTAGACAGTGTACGCAATGTGACAACTGTTACCAATTTCGTCATAACACAGCGCTATAGTCGCTTTTGATGACTAAATTAGCTTATTATCGTCAAAACAGCACATACACTAAGCGCGTCGGTAGACGCGTGTTAATTATCGAGACGGTAACATGAAGGGATACACAATAAGCAGCAACCTTGAGGACATGGATATGGCCGTCATCCACACGTTTATTTCCCACACGTACTGGGCCAAAGGTATACCGAAAGTAACGTTACAAAAAGCCATGGTAAATTCAATATGCTTCGGAGTATTCGATGCTTGCCAGCGACAAGTCGGTTTCGCTCGTGTTGTCAGTGATAAAGCCACATTTGCTTACTTAGCAGATGTATTTATTTTACCTTTGCACCGAGGGAATGGCCTAAGCAAATGGCTTATGCAGAGCATCGTTCACCACTCAGATTTACAAGGCTTACGCCGCACAATGCTCGTCACTAAAGATGCCCACAGCCTTTATGCCCAATTTGGTTTTACTCAAGTAGAAAATCCTCAAGGGCTCATGCAAATCTGGCAACCCGATGTTTATCAATCTTAAATGACGAATGTTAGATCCGTATGCAATACCCTTTTTTAGGTGAATCTCGACTTCGATACAAATATAAATGCCTGTGTTGCGGTGCCTATATAAAACGCGGTACTAGGCAGTGCTACCGTTGTAATAGTTGGTTTTCTAAAGACGATATTTCCCATATGCAACAGAACTATAGGCAGAATAGTAAACAAAACTGGCATTTGATTATTTACTTCATTATTTTTGTCGCGCTGGTAATCGGTCTATTTGTTGGAATACGATACTGAGTTATCAGCTTTCCTGTAAAAGTCGCCAATAACAATGCAGCGCCTAAATATACATTAATTTCAAAGGCGAGTGAGCAGTGACTGCCACTGACATACTCGTTAAGTTACCCAACCTTGGATTGACTACCCCATGGGCCCTGCGCTTTCGATACGTCAAAGAATAGCGCTTTCGGCTGCTTTTGCCCATAGGTTAGTCCAAGGCTTGTGGGCGGCAGGATGTTGAGAAATGCCTTTTTCATAGCATCGTATTTAGCAGCATGAATGCCACTTCATGCGTAATTTTATGTGCTTTTGTGCTCATGGATATATCGCCTATGACTCAGAACGCCACATTGAGTGGCTAACAACCGTGAGCAAGAATGTAAAGAACGAACCAAGTAAATTGTTAGCCGCCAACTCAAATTTTTATCGCGTAAGTGGCAAAGGTGATACTTTATATTCTTATAATTTTAGGTTTAAGGAAGAAACCAATCAAACGACCAAAAAGGTGTTTGTACATAGCTTCTATTTCCTCTTTGCTAATACTGCCGCCAAATATAAGCATCTCAAGTTGCTCCCTAGGCTCTTGAACAATATAACCTGAAGAGCGAAAGCCATTTTTCTCATAAAAAGCTTTGCGCTTCACCCGTTGTTGGTAGTTATCAGCTCGTTTATCCAGTTTTTCAATATTCAATACCACGCGTTTTCCGGCGTGGGTAATCTTCATTGAATCCATTACTTTACTGCCATATCCACCCGAGCGATAAGATTCTGATATGGCTAAAAAATGTATCAACACAATATCCTCATATTCAGTGGTATAAATGAGACCAATCCAAGTATGACCTGAATAAAGAACGTTAAAGCCTTCTTTACCGTTTCTGAGTTTACATCTAAGGAACCAAGTAGGAATATGCCGAGCGGTGGTAAACGCTTTTTTATACAATTCGATAACCCTCAAATAGTTATCGTCATATTGGGTTAACGGTCGTAAGTTAATACACATATGGGGTACTCAAAGGATCCCGTTAAGAGGAAAATTAGCAAGCCGAAAATAAGGAAAGCCACAGCTTACTGTTTTAGTCCTTGTTAACGACTTGCCAAATGGAATTGATAATTAGTTATTATCTTGCTTTTCTTTCGCATCAAGATAATCGCGGTTTGCTTGTGTATCACAATGTTTAGCATTCGATTGATGAGCTTTCGCGCCAACAGATGCAGAAAAATAATTATCTTGGCACCATTGCATACTTCTTTTTTGTGAGTACTTTTGAGGACTCAATTTATTTTCATTGGGCCCTACCGAATTCGAGCATGCTGCAAAAAGTGATGCAACAACTATCAAAGAAATGATTTTTAATTCATGCATATTACTTCCTTATGTATATAACGCTGTTTAGCGCTGCGCATAAAATGGCTAAAGATTTTTGCTTAAAATCTGAAGTAACCCGGAACAAAGGGTTACGTGACGAATTACCAAGTCACATTACTGGGTAATATTTTCAACCGCCATGGCTAGTTTCTCAATACCATGTGAAGGTGTCCATCGTTTAAATTCAATAAAACCATATTTCTTGTACAGACTAATTGCTGGACTATTTAACACAGCCGTTTCTACAATGGCTTCTGAAAAGTTAAATTCATTTAGAGCATAATTTAATAATTTTTTTGCGATACCCTTTCGAAAATAATCCGGATCTACCGTTAAACTATCAATGTGTAAAATTTGCTTATCTATAACAACTTCTATGACTGCAGCAAGACTTTCACTTTCAATAAAACCATAAAATAATGCATTGCTATGCCTTATATCTTTCACGCTTCGCAATAGAGGAGGGAAATTAACAGCGCCTATAATTTGTGCTTCAATTTTGTAAGACTTTTGAAAAGTAGCAAAAATTTTATTTGCTACCTCTTCATTCGAATTATCGAGCTTTTTTATCATATTACACTTAGGTTTACAGTCCCGTGCGTCGTCAACACTCAATAAATAAAGATGTCAGGAACCCTTTTTCAAAGAGGGAAATTGCCACCACGTATTTTGTTAGTTGCCACCGGCTGCGCAAATCCTTATTTTTAAAAATTTAAAATCAGAGACGACGTAAACAAAAAGCCAGAATGAAGAAGCAAAAGCATATCATTTACGACTCAATTACCCCCAACTCCCTTGACACATTACGCCATAATCACGTCCCAAGTTGTAAGGCGGCTTGCGAGTGCTAATCTGACGCGATAAGATTTGGCTCGCCGTGAATTACTTTGTTATATTTTGTCTTTTTCGTTAAATACACGACTAACATGTACCAAACTTGCTACCTTCAAAACTGGCTTGATGAGCAGCAGAGCGCTTCCCGCTATGAATAACCAAGTCCCATCCTCAACGAGTGAGCCATATAGAAAGAAAAAACTTCCAAGCAAAAACAACAATGCGATCAACAAATCATTTAGTGCACCTAGCGCTTCGTATCTACGTTGAATAATAATATGCCTCTGGCCTAAATCTAGTACAACTTCATTAGGATCTGATTTCATACAACTCCATTAATAACTGATTAAACTCTCTTAGAAACATAACGCTACTACAAAGAGTGCACGTCCTAAAAAGATCACCAAACTAGGTTAAAATATCTAGTTAACATACAATATTGTCTTATTTACTCGAATTTTTGGACATTACGAAGTGTAAAAATAATGAATGTGAGACCCCAGAAAAGTTGAATACTACAACAATTGGTATCTGCCTGTTGATAGATTTCAAGAGCGGATCGGTTTTATGCTTTAGTCTAACACCTCGATTTTTTATAGGAAAATACTCTAGCGAAATGATGTAAACAGCTCGCTTAGAGGATTTTCGTTGAGTACAGTTATGCTACTTTGTGTGCATAAGGAATAATCATGAAACCCTCGTTGCTACTACCATTATTATTAATTTCGCTATTATCACTTCCCAGTGCTGCATCGATGATGAAATTCTCATTTACAGGACATATAACGCAAGTTGATAACAACAGCAACCAAGTGTGGGATCCCCTTGATTTAATGGGTACCAAGATAACCGGTTACTTTTTAATGGATGTAGAACTTGCCTCCCATGGTCGCGAAGAAACGTCTTTTTACTGGTGGCACAATATTGATTATGGGCCTGGCGCATTGGCGTCGAGTATCAACATTGCAAACAAAAACTATTCGCTATCCGGCGAAAATGACTATAACGCGCTGCATGATGGCTGGAACACCAACGAGTACTTAGAGTACTACAGTGGTCTAGATCAATTTGCTAGGCCGGTCAATGATTTGATTTCTTTAAGTGATAATGAAATTGTTGGAACCCAGACTCCTGAAGGTGATTTATATTTTCAACAACATATCTCTATTGTCTTTTCTGACAGTTTCAATGATTTTCTAAAAGACTTTGGTCCCAGTGTTGGGGGAGCTGAACCGCAGCCCGACTGGCGTCAAACGTTTTCGTGGGAAAATGACGGAAGTGCAAATAATGGTAAAATGGGTAAAGGAGGTTTCAGCTATAGAAAAACCCTTTATCCGAATTCAGGTGGTAGAGAAGATTTATTTAGTGCTAGCGTTGGGTTCAACTTATCTCAAGTGACCGCCTCTCCCTTCACCGCAGTTTCGGAACCGTCATCAATGTGGATTATTTGTTGTCTGATACTTGCGTATTTTATTAACTATTTTTTGTCGCGACGTCGGCCAATACTACATTCCAGAGTACCGTCCGCCTGGCTATAGTTACTTTACATCGTGACAATGGGGGCACTGATAAATTCATGAGAATCTTCAAAGATCATACACTAACAGATTTAAAAACGAACATCGTCTTGAATTACGCAATTGTAGCGGCGATGTCTACCATGTAGCAATCCGGTCATAAACGTTGATTAGATAATTCAGCTTTCTACATTTGGACCCTATTGATTAAGACTGAATTACGGGATTATTTAATACAGAAAAATGTCATTACCACCAATCTTTATTGGCTGTTTTCATATAGAATCCCCAGCGTAATTTTTACCTGTTAAGTATTTTCTATCTTTAGCCTATATCTGACGTCACCTTCCCGTTCCTTTCTAAAATGACAAAAAATAATGAATGATAAAATAGTAGTAACGCACAGCGGTAATTTTCATGCTGACGATGTTTTCAGTGTTGCGGCGCTCAAGAGCATTTTCTCTTCTTTTACCCTCATTCGCACCCGTGATTTAGAGGTTATCGCCAAGGCAGATATCGTGATCGATGTAGGGGGCGAACACGACCCAGCAACAGACCGCTTCGATCATCACCAACGCGGCGGCGCTGGTGAGCGAGAGAATGGCATTCCCTACTCTTCATTTGGTTTAATTTGGCAGAAGTATGGCCTCGCCATATGCGATAACAGCCAAAGCCTAGCCAATGCCCTTGATGCAGGACTGGTTTCAACCATTGACGCTATCGACTGTGGGCATGTTAAAGGAGTTGCTGAAGGCATTAGTCTTAGCCAAACCATTTCAATGTTCAACCCAACGTGGCAAGAAGAAGGTGACTTTGACAGCGGCTTTAATGAAGCGGTTGATTTCGCTGCCCGCGTATTAGCACGCGCGATAGCAGCGGCCAGCGGAGGTTTAAACGCAAAAGCCATCGTCGCCGAAGCGATCAAAAACGCACAAGATCCAAGAGTGATTGTGCTGGAAAAGTATACCCCGTGGAAGAAAACGGTTCACGCCTTGTCTGACCAAGCGTTATATATGGTTTACCCCTCTCAATCTGGGCAATGGATGATCCAAACCGTGCCTGTTGAGCCTGGTTCATTCGAAGACCGAAAATCCCTACCAAAACCATGGGCTGGCTTGTCGAATGCAGAACTGCAAGAACAGACGGGAATTGTTGACGCGATGTTTTGTCACAACGGTTTATTTATTGCCGGTACCGCATCATTTGAAAGCACGATGAAAATGGCATCGCTAGCACTGCAAGAATAGTGCAGCCAATGAAGACAAACACGTGAATGAAGTGATTTAATACCCATCATTCACGTTGTTCTTCATTTTATCGCGGTGTGGCGATGGCAAGAAAACCGTCATTAAATTGTTCTCGCATTAATCGACATGTTGTTTGTGTGCGGTGAAGTCAACATCACAGTCAAGCTAGAACAGTTTTATTTTTTGTCTGAAGAAAATAGCCCATAGAAGCCTTTAAATAGACTGTTTTCAGCCACACAGCCCACCTCGTCAGCCATTTAAGATGCTGATTTCAAAACTTTATCTGACGCTGATACTTCATTATTTCGACCACTAACCGCCAGTTCATCCCAAAAATATTTACTCAATTACACACTTTCAGTTTTAGTTGCACAATTTGAGAAAAGGACAGTGACCGAAAAAGTGAAGGACTTGGTAGCCAAATTTTAAACAACTCCTTAAACCTATTTTTGCATTATCCCCGCACTAACGGCGCTATTAATCCTAAGCCTTTTACACAAGCGGCATAAATATTAACCACACATCACAGATAACACTTTTAAAAAAACGATATTTTGCTTCCGTTGCCCTCTAACCTGTTGAGTCATGTTTGCCTTGTAATATCGATTTTCACTTTCGGTGTAATAAGCAAAGTGTCTGTTGGCATTAACGAAAATATGACCAAGCGCTCGCACCAATCACAATAAAAGATGACACGTTCGATGACATAAACGAAGTAATTGCCGCAGCGTGCGAAGCAATATCCGATGATGGAGCCATCTCTATATAACGATTTCTGATTACCAAGTATAAGGATAGTTGACTTCGCAATGTCTATTTTTTGTTTTAATTTTGAACAGTCTTATTTATAAAGCTTGCGAGATAATATGCCAGTGAATGCGAATGACCAAAAACAGCTATTAAGCGACATGGAAGTGGTGCAGAGAATTTTTGATCATATCGACAATTCCACCACGGATATGGGCAAGCAAAGCTGGAAGGAACCCACTGATAATTACCGTTCAAAAGCGCGGCTAGATGCCGAGCTAAAAGTACTGCAAAGCCGAAGTATTGTATTTTGCCCTTCAAGCGCACTTGCCAATGTAGGGGATTACGTAGCGCGTGATGCAGCGCGCGTACCTTTAATAGTTGTGCGCGGTTTAGATGGCGTTGTACGTGCTTTTAGGAATGCCTGCCGGCATAGGGGCGTTCAACTTGCCAATGGCCACGGTTGTGCACGAGCATTGGTTTGTCCCTATCATGGTTGGGCTTACAGTCTTGACGGAAGCCTGCGAAGTATTCCTCATGAGCAGGGGTTTCCTGATATTGATAAGGCAACCCGAGGACTTGTCGCGGTAACCTGTTTTGAGCGTAATGGCTTAGTATTTATCAACCAAAACCCGCTGGCAAATATAGAGCAGGATATTGCTTCTATACCAAAACTTATTCCTGACAACTACCGTTTGTTGAATTCAGCCACTGTGATAGTCAACGCGAACTGGAAACTATATCTAGAGAGTTCTCTCGAGGGTTATCATATTCGGCAGACTCACAAAAGTACCTTCTTCCCTGTGCAATACGACAACCTTACGGTGGTTGAAGTTTTTGGAGAAAATAGCCGCGTAGCATTTCCTTATCAATCAATCGAGGGATTAAGACATAAAAAGCACGCTGACATCTCGGTTGATGGGCGACTAACCTACGTCTACCATCTGTTTCCAAATGTCGTGATCTCAACTTTTCCCGGATGTATGCAAGTCAATGTGCTTGAGCCGATTGATGCGTCAACGACACGGCAACATACGTACCTCATCAGTGCTATTGGCGAGAATGAAACAGCCTTGCTCAAGGCTGTTTCCCAAGGACAAAATTTCGCTGCCGAAGGCGCCATTGAAGATCTGCAAATAGTCTTATCGGCCCAACGAGGACTGTTAAGCAAGGCAAATGAATTTTTAGAATTTGGGTTGTTTGAGAGCGCTATTGTTCGCCTGCATTCCCACCTTGCAAAAGAAATTAAACAAGTGAATAGCGTTAGTGAATAGAAAAAATAGGCCGTAGATCATTGATTGCAAATACCCAATCACTTTCAACAAAATCGACCAGGCAGGCATCACAATGAATCGAAAAATGTGTCTTGGTATCTTCTAACATGGGCATCTTGGCAATCGTGTCTGTAATCAATGTACTGTCATCCGCGGCCGAAAACCAGCAGTACCTTTTCAATAAATGACCGAGGGTTAACATGCCTATTAACAAACCATATGTCCCTAACAATACGCCCGCCAGCGAAATGCGCTCGCAAGGACGTGCCGTCAAACCCAAAGACGCGGCAACACTGATCATTGTGCGGCGGGACAGCACACAACCCAAAATCCTAATGGGTAAACGCTCAGCCGAACACAAATTTATGCCCAATAAGTTTGTATTCCCTGGGGGCAAGGTAGACCCGGGAGATAATCGTATTCGACCGCCTAAAGATCTTCATCCAAGCGTGCTGCAACGCTTAATGAAGGGATGCTCTGAGTCTCGCGCCCGCTCCCTTGCACTGGCGGCAATTCGTGAAACCTTTGAAGAAACCGGGTTGATCCTAGGCGAATCCGATAGCTCAACAATCAAGACCCGCTCTGCTCAGTGGCAAGCGTTTTTACAGCACGGTATTAATCCCCGTCTTGATACCCTGAATTTAATCGCCAGAGCCATTACGCCGCCCTATCGAAACCGCCGCTTCGATACGCGCTTTTTTATGGTTGAAGCAGATATTATTCAAGGCGATGTACACGCAGCACCGCTAGGCTCTGGTGAGTTACTCGCGATGCACTGGGTATCACTTATCGATGCCGAAAAGCTCGATTTGCCCATTATCACGCGGATGATACTCAAAGAAGTTGAACAACGTTTAGCCGGTGACCACTCACCCGATGTGGAAGGGCCTTTTATCTACTTCCGCAATGGGAAACCGGTCATTGATAAAGTATAAAGCTAAAATTGGGCTGCAATAACGTAAACAAATTAATAAGACTACATCGGCAAGACATATATCATGTCATAGGGCTTTTAAAAACAGCTTAAGTAGTAGTTCAGTTTTTGCGCTAGCCTTAGCACGCCAGTGCTAGCAATTGGTGCTGTGCCAAACAAAAGAAAATAGTATTACATCCTACTTGTACTGCGCCCCATTAATATGATGACTTTGATACCAGACAGTAATAATTTATGCAGGGTTTGATTTTCATCAGGTAGAATGCCGATTATTCATTTTTTGGACTCTTCTAGATGCAAATCAATCGTGTACTTCTGACTGCCATCGGCAGTGTTTTGCTGGCTATGGTGACCATTCAGTCCGGCGCATCTTTGGCCAAACAACTTTTTCCGTTGGTTGGGCCAGAAGGCACCACTGCCCTACGATTAGGTTTTGCCGCGGCGGTGCTTTGGTTGGTTTTTCGCCCATGGCGAGCATTACCTCAAGGGCGAGATTGGCGCAGCATTATTATTTACGGCTTATGTTTAGGCGGGATGAATATTCTGTTTTACTTAGCCATTGAGCGTATTCCTTTAGGGATAGCCGTTGCCCTTGAGTTTACCGGCCCCTTGGCGGTGGCATTATTTTCATCTAAGCGAAAGAGTGATCTCGTTTGGGTGGCTTGTGCCATAGCAGGGATTTTTCTGCTTATGCCTGATTTATCCAGCGCACAAGGGCTTGATCTGACGGGCGCATTAATGGCATTAGGAGCGGGGGCATGTTGGGCTGGTTATATCTTGTTTGGTACCCGCACTGGCAAGCAAGCATCCGGTGGGATTACCGTGGCACTGGGCATGACGGTGGCAGCCGCAGTGCTTGTACCTATTGGCGCAGTAAGCCAAGGTTTAGCGTTAATTAGCTGGGAAGTTCTGCCTCTTGGATTATTAGTGGGGGTGTTATCCAGTGCCCTGCCTTATTCCTTGGAAATGATCGCCCTTAGAAACATGCCAACTCAGGCTTTTAGCGTGCTAATGAGTTTAGAGCCAGCGATCGCCGCATTAGCGGGCTTGGTAATTTTAGCTGAGCAACTTACCGTGCTGCAGTGGGCTGCCATCGGGTTGGTCATTATTGCTTCAATCGGCAGCAGTTTTACGCCGAAAAAAGCCATCGATATGGGAGTGTAACCCCTGTGGTTAACTTGCGTTGCTCGTCCGACTACCAAATAAATTAGCAGTACAATAAACATACATGACCTCATGCTAATGTCTTTCAGAGCCATTGGGTGATGGGTTCGGTTATCTTCTGTATGCCAACTTACTATTGTAGACATACCGCGCCCATCTTGGCACAAAGACGAATAATGTTCCTTGGTGCTTCATATTCCCCCAAAGGGCATCTCTAAGTCATGACGCCCTTGGGATTGGTGAAAACTGCGCCTTTGCTGCTTATTTTTGCAAATGTGGAATGCAAGCGTCACTTACTTTAGCGGCGTCGAAAATTTCAATCCAATACCCGTCTGGATCTTTGATAAACGCGAGCCCTTTCATCGCGCCATCATTTGAGCGCTTTTGAAAAGGTACATTTAGTGCCTCAAAACGTTGGCAAGCTTCATGTAAATCAGGCACGTGAAATCCGATATGACCAAACCCTTTTGGCTCACTATTGCCATTGTGATACTGCACACTGTCAGCAGTATCATCCCAATTGTGGGTAAGTTCTAGCATGGCTGGGCGGCCGAAGGTTTGCGCTGTACGAGTGCTATTATCATTGCTAATGTCTGAAAAATCTTCGCCTGCGCTCAAAAAATACAAGCTAAACTTCATTTCAGTGAAATCAAGGCGCTTCAATAATGTCATCCCCATCACCCGAGTATAGAAATCTAACGAACGTTTTGGCTCAGCAATACGCAACATAGTTTGATTAAACACATAACCAGTAGTGGCAACATCTTTATTTTCACAAAGGCCCTCGGCCTTTTCAAAATGACGACTCATAGAATTAGATCCTTAAACAATTTTTGATTTATTTATACAGAATGGGGATAATTAGCTTTGTTCACAACAGTGTTTAACAAAAACAGTATACCCACTGTTGAAATGGTTAACGGACTGGTTAAATAAGAAACGATTCTATCGATTACATAACAAGCGCAGCTGATACTGTCAGACCAACACACTGCATTATATAAACTTGCACATACCATTGCCCAGAGTTTCACTGGGCCGTGGTATATAGCCATAACGACCATAAAAAGCCTCTTTTCCTGTTGCTGCGAGCAACCCAATGGTCGCGCCTTTTTTAGCCATTTGGTGCAGGTACGTCTCGATTTTAATCATTACGGCGCTCCCCAAACCTTGGCCTTGAAAGTGCGTATCCACGATAATGTCTTGAAGATAAAAAATACATTGCGCCGTCGCCTATGACTCGTCCCATTGCCAACAATTGAGATGACTGACGAATGCATACGCAGTATAAGGTGTTCGCTAAACTAAGTTCAGCCAAATATGCATCTGTATCGCCCCAGCCTGCTTGTTTACGCAAAGAGCAAAACTCTTCCACTGTGGGCAGTTGTTCAAACACGTTGTAATCTGAAGTATTCATTTTGCCTCCTGCTGTTATCGTCATACATGCATCCTTTTAACAGTTACCCTATGCATAAAAAATAATCATTGCAATTAAATAGACGATCGGTCTAATATAAATTTATGAAAACATTACCCGTAAAACCCAGACGTGGTCGCCCGCCTAAAGTGGCCCGTGAAAATCAAGATACCAAAGCGGAACTTATCCGCAGTGGTCTTGAGCACCTAACCGAATTTGGCTTTGCTTCATCGGGTATTGAACCAATTTTGAAGAAAGTCGGTGTGCCTAAAGGTTCCTTCTATCATTACTTTGCCAGCAAAGAAGCCTTTGGCGAAACAGTATTGGCCCACTACGACGTATATTTCTCTAATAAGTTAGCGTTACATCTTTCAAATAAAGCCTTTACGCCTATTGAGCGTCTTGAACATTTCGTCAATGACGCAGCACAAGGTATGGCGCGTCATGATTTTAAGCGTGGTTGCTTGGTAGGTAATTTAGGGCAAGAAGTGGATGCATTGCCAGCGGCATTCCGCAATCAGTTAAGCACAATATTCTGTGGTTGGCAGCATCGACTTGAAGCCTGTTTGAATGAAGCGAAAATCACGGGCGACATCGCTAACACTGCTAATTGTGCTCAACTGGCAGAGTTTTTTTGGATTGGCTGGGAAGGCGCCGTCAGCCGAGCAAAGCTGGTGCGAAGTCCTCATCCTCTTCAGCTATTCTTACATTATTTTTTACAAGCACTACCAAAATAAGCGGTTTGGTTTTTTTAATTATTAATAGACGATCGGTCTAAATTGGAGAACGTATGTTTAAAGGTATCTTAATCAACAAAGACGAACAAGGCTATCACGCTGCATTACAAGATATTGACGATGGCGTGTTGCCAGAGGGCGATGTGAGCGTAAATGTATTATACAGCACCCTGAATTACAAAGATGGCCTCGCGATCACTGGCAAGGCTCCGGTTGTGCGCGCGTTCCCAATGATCCCAGGTATCGATTTAGTCGGTATCGTTGAGCAAAGTAACAGTAAGCAATTCCATGTTGGTGATGTGGTGATCCAAAACGGATTTGGTGTAGGCGAAAACCATTGTGGCGGTTTAGCCCAAAAAGCTCGCTTAAAAAGTGAATGGCTGATTCCTTTGCCCGCGGCATTTACCCCAAAACAATCCATGATCATTGGTACCGCTGGCTATACAGCCATGCTATGCGTTATCGCGCTTGAGAAAAACGGCGTGTTACCTGATCAAGGCGAAATACTGGTGACCGGTGCCAATGGCGGTGTGGGTAGTTTTGCTATTTCGATACTCGCTAAATTGGGTTATACCGTGGTGGCCTCAACAGGTCGTATGGAAGAAGCTAGCTATTTAAAGACACTTGGTGCCAGTGACATCATTCACCGAGACACCTTATCAAATCCAGGCAAACCTTTAGCCAAAGAGCGATGGGCTGGCGTGATTGATTCAGTTGGCAGTCACACCTTGGTCAATGCCTGTGCCAGCACCAAATACGGTGGCACTGTCGCCGCTTGTGGTTTAGCCCAAGGGATGGACTTTCCAGCATCTGTTGCGCCTTTTATTTTGCGAGGTATAACGTTGGCCGGTATCGATAGTGTTATGCGTCCTATTGCAGATAGAAAAGAGGCATGGCAACGTCTAGGAGAAATTCTTAAATCAGATGATTTTGACAATATTGCTCAGGAAATAAACTTAGAGCAAGTCATTGAGGCTGCTGGAAATCTGCTTAACGGCCAAGTTCGCGGGCGCATTGTTGTTAACGTGCAGGCTAACTGATTGGTATTTTAATTTAAAAATGCTTTTAGATAAAAACGATGTCGCCTTACATCGTTCCTTAGCTAATATGGATGAGTACAATTAGATTTTATATCTACGATGACGTAACGCCAAACCTAATCCAAGTGCCAGCAAACCTATTCCTGTTGGCACTGGAATATCTTAATTAGATTTTACATCGTTTTATTGCAAAGCAATTATCGCGACCTTCAAGCAATACAGGACTGACATTTCCGTACTTTTTAGCGCTGTATTATTCTTATAAAAAAGATTAAATAATGGAATTGGCATTACCGACTCTGGTAAGATAACAGCCGTTTTAGTGTTTATTATAATTGGCCTTCTATGAAAATAATTTCTTTCAACATCAATGGCATACGTGCTCGCCTTCATCAACTTCAAGCGTTAATCGACAAACATCAGCCAGATATAATCGGTCTTCAAGAGATCAAAGTGCACAACGATATGTTTCCGGTCGCGGATGTAGAAGCCATGGGTTATAAAGTTTACTTTCATGGACAAAAGGCCCATTACGGTGTCGCTATGCTATGTAAAGAAGAGCCCACCGACGTGCAATATGGTTTCCCTACTGACGATGAAGATGCCCAGCGACGCATGATTATGGTGAGTTACCCTATGCCTAACGGTGAAACAGTGTGGGTACTCAACGGCTATTTTCCTCAGGGCGAAAATCGTTCTCACGAAACGAAATTTCCTGCTAAGCGCAAGTACTACGAAGATTTATCGACTTATTTAAATACTCACTTCACCCCAGATGACAACGTCATAGTTATGGGAGATGTGAATATTTCTCATACGGATTTAGACATAGGCATCGGTGAGCCAAATCGTAAGCGGTGGCTGCAAACCGGTAAATGCAGCTTCTTACCAGAAGAACGTATTTGGCTAAATGATCTTATCGATTGGGGCTTTACTGATGGTTTTCGCAGCCTGAATCCAGAAACAAACGAACGTTTCAGTTGGTTTGATTATCGCTCTAAAGGTTTTTTAGATAATCGTGGCTTGCGCATTGATTTGATCCTAGCGACTAAGAAACTGCATGAAACATTAGTCGATGCAGGGATCGATTACGAATTACGTGGTATTGAAAAACCCTCTGACCATGCCCCTATTTGGGCGGTTTATAAGCCATAAATGAGGAATCAAGTTTGTTAGATTACACCACGAATATCCAGTATCTCGCATGGGTGGGATACGTAGCTTGTCTGGCTGTAGTTGTGCGCAATTTATCAGTGGACACGTTAGTTAAAGACAAAAAAATCCAGCATTTGGTGTTTGGTTGTGCCGCCAGCGTATTCTTTTTATGGATATTTCAAACCGGTATTTTCCCTGGCTTGCAGGTACACTTTTTGTGGTTGACCGCGTTAATGCTCATACTTGGCTTCCGCTGGGCGATGATCAGTGCCTGCTTAGCGCTCGTAGGAGTTACGCTGGTAGGCGAAGAAAGCTGGCGTATGCTAGGCGTAAACGGATTATTAGGCGTGTTAGCACCGCTGGGCTTAAGCTATTTGATATATAGTTTTGCCTTCCATAAATTATCTCGTCATGTGTTTGTCTACATCTTCGTTTGTGCCTTTTTACCCGGTGCATTAATGATGGCTGTGAAAATGTATTTGCTCGGAGGGTATTTTTATTTAGACGGCCAATACGACTGGCTGACCATTGAAGACAATTATTTAGTACTAATTTGGTTGCTCTTATTCCCAGAGGGTATGCTCAATGGCATGACCATGACCTTAATGGTTATTTATAAACCTGAATGGGTGTATACCTTCTACGAAAAGTATTACATTGATCAAAAGTAAGCTCTGCCGGTAGCAACCTTGCACGAAACAAAAGAACCCGCTTATTAAGCGGGTTCTTATTTTCAAGATAAAGATGCTGATGCAAATTAACAAATTTGTCAGTGTTCATGCATTCGCAGTCTATCGCTGGCGTCAATTTACTGGGCTAAACGCTCAACCATTGCTTGACCAACTGCGCCAGCTGAAGCAGGGTTTTGGCCGGTGATCACGCGGTCTTGTTTAACCACATATTCTCCCCAAGGGGCGATTTTAGAGTATTGGCCAGCTCTTCGCGTCAGCGCTTCTTCTAACAAGAAAGGGATTTTGTTGATGGTGTCATATTCCACTTCTTCTTCACGAGTGAAGCCTGTCACCATAATGTCTTCAATCAAATATTTACCATTCGACAACTTAACCGGTAATAGACCTGCTGGGCCGTGACATACCGCACCCACAACTGCGCCATTCTCAAACAAGGTGGCCGTTAGCTTCGCAACATTTTCGTCTTCGGCCAGATCAGATAATAAACCGAAACCGCCTGGATAAAATACCGCATCATAATCATCTGTGTTCACATCACTGGCTTTTTTGGTATTGGCTAATTTGGTAGCCAGATCTTCAGCTTTAAACACATCGCTGTTTATCTGGTCGTCGTCCATTTCAACACCATAGACCGGTGCATTTCCGCCCTTGATAGAAACCAAGTCGTAGCGATAACCTGCTGCCAAAAATGCATGTAATGCATGGGTCAATTCAGGAGAGAAGGTTCCGTTAGCTTCGTCAGTTGTTCCTAGCGTGCCATGGTTAGTCAAAATAATAAGTACATTTTTCATTTGTATCTCCTAGTGTTGAATTGATTGGTCTCTTTATGATGAAGAGAGTCTACCGCCTTGGTGGATGTTTGATAATCCCGATAAATAGCAAATGATTATTGCAAATATGCAATAATCGTCCTCTCGCATTACAATAATCAATAGCGGTTATATGAGTATTAGCTTCAATGGGATCATCGAGTTTGTGGCAGTAGCTGAAACACAGGGATTTACTGCCGCCGCCCGCAAACTAAACGTCAATGTGTCACACATTAGCCGAAAGGTAGCGGCCTTGGAAAAAGAACTTGGGGTATCATTGCTGGCCCGCAGCACACGAACAGTGCGCTTAACCGATGCGGGACAAGCTTATTTCAGCCGTTGCCAAGAATTGGTATACGGCTTACAAGAGGCCAATGAAACCTTACTCGATAAGCAGGTAGAATTGAGTGGCACCTTAAAAGTGTCTGCTGCGGGGGAATTTGCCGAGCAACATATTGCGCCGTTATTAATGGAATTCGCCCAACAACACCCTAAGTTAGCTTTAGAAATGGACTTTAATTCGCAAATGGTCAACTTCATAGATGATGCTTTCGATTTTTCCATTCGATATGGGCCGATGAAAGACTCAAACTTGATTGCCCGCAAGTTAACCAACCGCTCCTTGGTTGCCGCTGCCAGTCAGGCCTATCTCAACACATTCGGAACACCCATTCACCCTAACGAACTTATAAAGCATCACTGCCTTATGACCAACAACAGTACCTGGTTTTTTACTCACCAAGACAAACAACTTCAGGTAAAGCTGGATGCCAGATGGCGCTCAAATAGTGGCCGCAGTGTGGTATCGGCCTGTGAACGCGGTCTAGGCATTGCCTATATGCCCCGCTCAAGCTATGGCGATGCGCTAAAAAATGGCAACTTAGTGCCCATTCTTGAACCATTCTGGAATCGCGATATTGCCACATGGATTGTTTATGCTAATCGCAATTTTCTGCCAGCTAAGGCACGCCTAGCGATTAATTTTTTACTGGAAAAATTTACTCACTGGCAAGAGTAAACCCGCCTGTTAACGATCAAACGGGTTGAATCAACGCTATGCCTACGCTTATTGTTGATGAATATTAGTAGGCTCCAGCGGCGTACGTCAATTCATAGCTGTGGCTATATATTTCTAAAATATTGCCAAACGGGTCTTCCATATAAATCATGCGGTATGGTTTTTCACCTGGATAGTAATAGCGAGGCTTTGCCATACGTTTCTTACCCCCGGCGGCAACAATAGCGTCTGCGAGTTCTTCAAGATTGGGATCCTGCACACAGAAATGGAAAACACCGGTTTTCCAGTACTCAAAGTTATCCTCTGGGTCTTTCTGGTTTGCAAACTCAAATACTTCAACCCCCACCCTATCACCTGTAGACATATGGGCAATTTTGAACTTCTTCCAGTTTGCGCCAAAAACGTCGGTACACATTTCACCGATTGGGCTATCGTCTTCAACGATCTCTGTTGGCTGCATAATCAAATACCAGCCAAGGACTTTAGTGTAAAACTCAACGGCTTTTTCAACATCGGGAACAGAAATTCCGATATGAGAAAACGTACGTGGATAAGGATTTGTCATAATGTCTCTCCTAAATAATGGGTCTAATGGCGCACTATCAATGGGATAAAGCATCCCCTAGCTGATTGATGGCTTATCCATCAAGTGACGCTACTGTATCCTTTATGATAAAGTATGAAAAATTATGATTTAAAATGAATATAAGTACGTTTCGTTATGATAAATCCCATCTGGTTAAAAACATTTTGCACCTTAGCGGACTTGGGTCACTTTACCCAAACGGCCCACGCTCTGTTTATGACCCAATCTGGCGTTAGCCAGCAAATCAAAAAATTAGAACAGCAACTGGCCACCCCCTTACTCATTCGTGATGGTAAGTCTTTCACCTTGACCGACGCAGGTATGCAACTTCATCGCGATGGTCGAAAGTTATTACAAGCGACTGAATTACTTGAGCAAAATATCAAGCAGGATGATCCATTTAGTGGGCAAGTACGCATAGCCACGCCGGGTAGCGTAGGTCTAGCGTTATATCCATTTTTACTCGGTTTACAACAACAACATCCGAAGCTGAGTGTGTTTCACTCATTCGCGCCGAACAAGAGTATCGAACGAGATGTCAGTCAAAGACAAGTTGATGTAGGCATAATGACCCAGCCCAGTTCGACTGCTGAGGTACTCACTGATGCCATCGCCCAAGAGGCGCTTGTATTGGTAACAAACAATCGCACCCAAGATATTAACTGGCAAGTTTTGCAGCAATTGGGCTTTATTTCTCATCCAGACGGGCACCATCATTGCCAAGCGCTGTTGAGCAAAAACTTCACTCAATTCGAACACCCTACTCAGTTTCAAGAGAAAGGTTTTTCCAATCAAATAAGCCTGATATTAGAGCCGGTCAGTCGCGGTTTTGGCTTCACTGTTTTGCCTCTGCATGGAGCCAAGGCATTTCACGACCAAACCCGTATTCGCATTCACCCCTTAGCACATCCGGTCAATGAAACTTTATATCTTTGTCGTCACGCGCAGGTCACGCAAAGCCAGCGCCTACACTATGTCAGCAAGCAAATTAAAGCCGTTTTACAATCAAAAAATAATTCACAGCACTAGGCAGTAAACGCTAGGTACTAGGTATTAGACACTTGATAACATCATGGCCCCTGAATCGCGCGGCGTTGAGCAGGTTAAAATCTTCTTTTTCGCACGCCCAAAATAATTGTACTCACCCAAGACCTACTCGTGAAAAGCACCTGTTCACTCATAATCGTAAAGACCCATTCGTTGAACGGTTTAATACTCTGCCCGATGAACGACGCCATGTGCAATCGTGTTCATCTTGATCTTATCCCATTTATGCAACGCTGTTCGCACTAACCGTTTATGATTCAGCGCAGCACATGTTGTGTATTAGGATTCGTTTTTTACTTAATACAACCAGCTAATCACCGGCCGCTAGCGACAATTAAACCTATACGCTGAGAAAACTCATGAACTTAGCCTTGTTGATGTTGGCCCTTATCTCAGATGACACGATAAGCATTGTTACAATCGTATATTTCTTTACAAAAAATAGCGGCGACTAGCATTGTAAATAACACCTTCAAGAGCATGATCATTGAAGCTTAATTTTTAATGTTCACTTGTTAAAAATTTTCACCGCGCATTTTCGATCAAGTTTCAATCATTAGGAGCGTCTTTTTATGAGTCAAAGTATCGCAAGTTTTATCACTCAAACCCTTGAGCAAGCCGGCGTAAAACGTATTTGGGGGGTCACTGGCGATTCACTTAATGGGATCAGTGATAGTCTGCGGAAAATGGGAACAATAGAATGGTTAGGAACACGCCATGAAGAGTCGGCAGCCTTCGCCGCGGGGGCAGAAGCACACATCTCAGGAGAACTCGCCGTCTGTGCAGGTTCTTGTGGTCCGGGCAACCTTCATTTAATTAACGGCCTGTTCGATTGCCATCGCAATAAAGTGCCTGTATTGGCGATTGCAGCCCATATTCCGTCATCTGAAATTGGTAGCAATTATTTTCAAGAAACCCATCCACAAGAATTATTTAAAGAGTGCAGTGTTTTTTGTGAATTAGTGTCTAGTCCTGAACAAATGCCGTACCTGCTCGAAACTGCTATGCGCCAAGCCATATTACACAATGATGTGAGTGTGCTAGTGCTCCCGGGTGATATTGCACTGAAGGCGATGCCTGAAACGACTAAACAAAAATGGAATGTCCCAAAACCCGCAACGTATAATCCTGCTTTAGCGGATATCGAAGCCATGGCCACTCATTTAAATAACAGTCGAAAAGTAACCTTACTGTGCGGTGCTGGTTGTAAAGATTCCCACGATGAAATTATTGCTTTAGCGGCTAAGCTTCAGGCCCCCATTGTGCACGCGATGCGCGGTAAAGAGTTTCTGGAATACGACAACCCTTACGATGTGGGAATGACGGGATTTATCGGCTTTTCCTCTGGCTACCATGCTATGCAACAAGCCGATACCTTACTGATGATAGGCACCAGTTTCCCCTACCGAGCCTTTTATCCAGAAAATAGCATCATCTTGCAAATTGATAATCAGCCAGCATCGCTCGGACGACATGTGCAGATTGATTGTGGTGTATTAGGCGATACTAAAAATACCGTGACCACACTACTCAAGCAGATTACAGGTGAGCGCTCTAGCGCGCATTTAAACCAGTGTGTGAAAAATTATCAGCGCTCCCGAAAAGAGTTAGATCTACTGGCAACGGGTAAAACGTCGCAAAAGTTGATTCACCCGCAGTACCTGACACGTCTAATCGATGAACAGTCCGCGGAAAATACCATCTTTACCTGCGATGTTGGTACACCAACCGTTTGGGCTGCCCGCTATTTAACCATGAATGGTCGACGCCGTTTAATTGGATCGTTTAACCACGGATCAATGGCGAATGCACTGTCACAAGCTATGGGTGCGCAGTCTATCGACCGCAGTCGTCAGGTGATTGCCATGTGTGGTGATGGCGGATTCTCGATGTTGATGGGTGATCTACTGTCATTAAAGCAACTTAACCTGCCGATTAAAATCGTTGTATTTAACAACCGCTCTCTTAGCTTTGTTGCCATGGAAATGAAAGCCGCTGGCTTCTTATCAAGCGATACTGACTTAGACAATCCAAGCTTTGCCAAAATTGCTCAGGCTTGCGGTCTGAAAGGGATCCATGTGGACGACCCAGAAAAATTACCTGACGCCATAACCGAAATGATGACGCATTCAGGGCCGGTCGTCCTTGAAGTGGACACAGCAAAACAAGAGCTTGTGATGCCACCGGAAATAAAGCTTGAACAAGCTAAAGGTTTTAGCGTTTACATGATGAAAGCCTTAATAAATGGTAAAGGTAATGAAATTATCGAGCTAAGCAAAACGAACTGGTTACGCTAACAAACACACCTCGCTAGGCTAACTCTCACGAACCTCTGTTTAAACAGGATGTGCACCGTCTTATCTGGCAATAAATATTGAGCGTTAAGCAGGCAACTGTGATCAAACAAAAGGGTTATTCGACTAACTTGTGGCGGATGCAACCAAGAAAATAGGTGGTTTGGCAAGCCACCCATAATATGTTTATTGTGACTACCGAGGGACAGTTTAGGTCCAATTACCGAGCGACGTTGTATTCATATTATTTATTAGCCACATACTACGCACGGTGTCTGCACTGGATATCAATTCAGAGTGCATCTGTCAGTTTTAACGCCACTTTCTGCTGACTAAGGCCTGTATATTCAACTGAAAACCGAATCACGATTTTCGTGTCATAAATTAAGTGTTCCTTGATGCTTTAGCGCATCGGCACCGCCTCACGAAACCCGTCATAAATGGCGGTTGATTGTGCCGCGTGATATCTCAATTTAACGTGGAGTTACGCTCACATTTCCTCATTTTTCAACTAAGGCCAGTATCGCTACTTACTTTTGAATATCTAAGTTTTCGATGGCGAGTTTACTTCCTTCATTGGCCTTAAAACATTGAGCCTTCGAACCGCGAATTGGACAGTGAGTCTATCCAGTTAAGATTACTAATCTCAATTTTCTGGTTGGCGATACAGTGTTTAATCGGTGAATTAATCAGGTAAAACTTTTTGCCATAGCTAAAAGTGTGATCGTCGTGTATTTTTCGGTGGTCTTTTATCACACAGATATCATCAAGGTTGGCATACCTAAACAACGGCGTAAATTCTGATGCAGTTTGCTTTGATTCAACTTGAATTTTTGATAGCCAGAACTGCGGAATAAACACGTGTTTTAGATACGCGTTCAGTAAAACCTTTACCTTTGGGGGAATGGGCAAATATATTTTAATACCTAAGTCTTCGCAAGCTCACTGTATTTGAGGGTAGTGACAACATATAGGGCCACCGAAAACACCTGCTCTATCCACATTAAGTGGGCTAAATACACCTTTGGTTTCAATGCAATTAACAGCACCGACCGTCATCGTTTATACCTCCCGCTCAGCGAAAAACCTGCAGCTTAGAGTGTGGGTGTTTTTTCAACCTACTTATGGTCATTCGCTTATCAAATTCACATACTGGCCGATATAAACTAGCTTATAATGCCTTATGAGCAATTAAACTTCAGAGTGAGTAGTTCAATATGCAGTTACCTCAAAAAAACCTATGCTTAGCTGACCGAGTTATCAGAGGAGGTATAAGCATTGTCATGCTTTTATTTGCTATATTTTGGGCGGAGCAGATCGGTGATATCATCCTACAGCTCGTGATTATTGTTTTTGCAATTTTAAACTTGATTTCCTTTGCTGTAGGCTGGTGCCCAGTATACAAATTAGCTAATATTTCAACTTATAAAAATAATGACTAATAGGTTTGTTAATTGTCTGGACTAGACCCCGTTATTAGCGACACGAGTCTTCGGCGTAGACTAATTTTAGGTTCAATTAGTCTCGCCGTTGCGGTTTCAATAATTTTTATTATCGTGGCGTACCGCTTAGCAAGTGATTTAGCAGAGTCGACAGAAGTAAAACACTTTGATAATCAATTTCATTGGCTATTTAATGAGTTTGAGCGATTACACCAAACCATTGATGATCCTGTTCAACTATTAGCAACTATCAAAAGTAAACATGCCTACAAAAGCATGGCAGATAATGTGCTTGCCATTGAGGTGATGCCTGATTATCGCTCATACAAGAGAGACAGCATTATCAGCAAGTCTGAAATACTTGATGAACTAAGTTCGCTGAACTTTCCTGAAATTGCTAAAGGTGCATTTTTTCTAGAAGATAAACGTTTGTTTTGGCAATTTCAAAAAAGCCAATCAAGCAATTTCTCTCTTCTAGTATTATACGAAATTGGTAGTGTTGAAGAAGCGCTTGACTACGTAGCTAAACGCTTATCTATTACCGCTTTTTTAACTTTTTGGTTAGCCATATGGGCAGCGCTAACAATGTCGGCAATCATTACGAAACGATTTGAAGAAAACAACCAAAAACTCGCTTTTCTGGCAATGCACGATAGCCTTTCTGGTTTGAAAAATCGCACCTACTTACATGAATTTTTTAAAAATCAAATAGAAACTCAATTAGCTAAAGTATCGGGTGAAAAAGCGTCGATCGGAGCGCTACTAATCATTGATTTAAATAAGTTTAAAGATGTTAATGATACCTTCGGTCACGGTATTGGCGACGAACTTTTAAAAGTCATATCCCACCGTTTGCAAGCCGCAATTGATGATAAAGATTTGCTTGTACGATATGGCGGTGATGAGTTTGTCATTTGGTTCAATATGAATGATGCTAGAGATATTCAACAACTGGTAGAGAACATTCTTAGTTGCTGTTCTCAGCCTGTCCCACTAGCTGATTCTCAATTTGAAGTAGGTGCCAGTATAGGTATCGCGTATTGTCCAAAAGATGGCGTTAGACTTGATACGTTGTGCAAACATGCTGATATTGCGATGTATCAGGCGAAAAAGCTGCGTACCGGTTTTGCGTTTTACCAAAAACAGTTGCCAATTTTTAGTGAAAGACAGGTACTTTTGCGGGGACAACTTACGCAAGCGCTTACTTTGCAGCAATTTGTGCTTTTTTATCAGCCTAAAGTGTCCTTACCTGACGGCAATATAATAGGAGCAGAAGCTCTCGCTCGTTGGCAACATCCGGTTGATGGTTTATTAAGCCCCGCTGAGTTTATCGATTTAATTGAGCAAAGTGATGCAATCCATAACTTTAGCCGTTTTGTCATTTCTGAAGCGATTCGCCAAGCCAGTGAATGGCAAGCAACGGCAAAATCAATACCTGTTTCAATTAATTTGTCGGCCTACAATTTAGCAGACTCTCAGATTGTCCCTTATATTTCAGAGCAGTTAAACTATTATCAATTACCCGCGCATTTGTTAGAAATAGAATTAACAGAAAGTGCCAGTATGATTGATATAGAGATTACTCAAAAAGCCTTTCTTGCACTGCGAGCGTTAGGCGTAAAGTTATCGATAGATGACTTCGGAACAGGAATGAGTTCATTTGCTTACTTGCGTGAACTTGACATGGATTACGTGAAAATAGACCGCTCATTTATCGCGGTAATGCTAGCTGATGAACGCAGTGAAAAGCTGGTCAAAGGGATAATTTCTATGTGTCATAGCCTTGACAGTGAAATTATTGCAGAAGGTATCGAAACTAAAGAACAAGCTCAAAAACTGGTTGAATTAGGGTGTCGTATTGGTCAAGGTTATTTCTTTGGCCGACCCAGTGCAGCGAAAGATATCACCGATTTATTAATGGCTAATGCTGAACATTAACCCTACAACTTTTCTTTGATGAATATAAATAAAATAATTAATATCTATGAGCTAATCAATAGATCTCGATTTAGCTGAGTTGGCAGGAGTTAAACCGACTGTGAACGGTTGAGTAATCGAGCAACCTCGCGTATCGAATTCTTCTGGTAGCAATACCACTCAAATAGACACCAATTTAGATAAATGAGAATAAAGGATACCCATGGTGCACGTCTGTCACTAATAGGTTAGTAAAGGTAGTGTGCTGCTACCTTGAAGCTAGGCATTCGGGCCATTAAATAATTAACATGGATACCTGGGTAAATTAGCCTGCGCAGATTGATGACCGATTGAAAACCCAAGCTAAAGTCTATGCCTACCCCAGATTTTAGGCGTATATCATTCCGAAAAAACATCGCCTAGACTCTTTACCGATGTATCACCGCGCAACTAAAATAATGCTCTGTGTATTCCGAGGGTGTCTTTATAAGTTCTATTGGGTAAAAACTTCACGCAATTCGAGCACCCTAGTCAATGTGAAGACAAAGGCTTTTCTAGTCAGATAAGCCTTTTCTGGCGCCTGTCAGTCGTGGCTTAGGGGTCAGCGTGTTGCCATTGCAAGCGGCGGAGGCATATTATAATCAAGCCCGTATTCGCATTCAACCCTTAGCAGATCCGGTCAATGAAATCCTATATCTATGTCGCCACGCACAAGTCTAGCCCAATAATCGCATGACCTACGTCAGCGAAAAAATTAAAACCATGTTGCATCAAGGCAGCAAATAACAGCCAGCCATTAGCAAAAAACATAATCGTCTTAACAATCTATTACATTCACTATAAAGGCATAATTAACACTTCATTAACGAGATAGATTATGTTGAAACCCGTTTATCTGCTACCAAAAAGCGCTACGATTGCCCTAGGATTTGTATCGCTTATGGTAAGCTCAATCACCTTGGCATCGACACTAAAAGAACATTTTGCGGATCAGTTTCTATTAGGCAGTGCCATCAATAGCGCTCAAGCCCAACAAAGTGAAGAGGACACCGACACCGTAATTCAACAGCAATTCAATACCATCACCCCAGAGAACGAACTCAAGTGGGAACGCATTCACCCCAAACCTGATAGCTTTGATTTCACCTTGGCTGACCAATACGTTCGTTACGGGGCTGCCCACCATATGTTTACCATAGGACATACGTTAGTTTGGCACAGCCAAACACCTGACTGGGTATTCGAAGATGAGCATGGTCAGCCCTTAACCCGAGACGCATTGTTGGCGCGAATGCAACATCATATCCGCACCGTAGTCGGCAGATATAAGGGGAAAATCAAAGGTTGGGATGTCGTTAACGAAGCATTAAACGAAGACGGCACGCTACGAGACTCGAAATGGCGCCAAATCATCGGCGATGACTTTATTGAAAAAGCCTTTGTATATGCTCATGATGCTGACCCTGATGCCGAACTGTACTACAACGATTACAACCTTTATAAACCTGAAAAAAGCGCGGGTGCAGCAAAATTAATTAAGTTGTTGCAAGACAAAGGGATTCAAATACATGGCGTTGGCTTGCAAGGGCATTATTCACTCACTCATCCAGCATTGAATGAGTTAGATGACGCCCTTAATCTTTTCGCTAGCCTTGGCATAAAGTCAATGATCACCGAGTTAGATGTATCGGTATTACCTTTCCCCAGCGAAGCTGAACAAGGTGCCGATATTAGCCAAGATTTAGCCTTACAAAAAACACTAAACCCCTACCCAGATGCCTTACCAAAGGCAGTACAAGACGCGTTAGGCGAGCGTTATAAAGATATCTTTGCACTATTTTTAAAACATCAGTCAACCATCTCTCGCGTGACATTCTGGGGAGTAAATGATGCAAATAGTTGGCGTAATAACTGGCCAATGCGTGGACGTACCGACTACCCACTTTTATTCGACCGAAACAATCAGCCTAAAGTGGCTTATGATGCGCTGTTGAGTATGCCAGTACAAAACCTAGCCGACTAACATGGAGGCCAAGCTGGGTTGTCGTTCAATCGGTAAGGTGCTATTCGCATTTGAATATAAAAGCTAATCTAACGGTCTGCTATACACGTAAACCAGTGATACGATTTACCGATCGCCTTGTCCGATGGTTGGACAAGGCGAACATCCGAGGCGTCGAAAATCCTTAGCCTTGATTGATTCGACCAATTTATACGCTAAATTATTCAATACCCTTGGTTTGTTCGAGCAGATTTCGATTCCGCCTTTGTGCTTTAAGCGCCTGAATAACCACATAAATATTGTAGATAGTCAGCAGTAGACAAACTACTGCAATAATCGCAGTAGACACGAACAGCGGAAGTATTAGCTCATAGGTATAATAGGCAAAAGCGCCACAAATAAGCCCAATAAATAACTCAATAAAACCAGCTTCAATACAGGTTTTAACATTGGTATCAATTGGTTGGGCGTAATGATTGAGTTTAACTGACACTTAGAACCCCTCCTTGTAAGCGTAACGCTAATTACGTTAAAGCCTCAGCAACGCTAAGCCCTCCACAGTAAACGTTGATACCAACTTAACCAATATTCGATAAATAGCAAGTGACATGGGTATTAAAACCACCTAAAACATACGGGGATTACCAAGGCTTATCGATTGTCAATTCAACCGGTTGTAACGCTCTAAAGAAGTCAATATTAAAGATTTATGGGTCGTATTTAGACAGCGGTAACGCCAAAAATATAAACACCCGCGTGTCACCCTTTCGCACTTCACTATCAAATAACGAACGAATAGTGTAGAGCGCCCCCACGAAATATTAACCTTTGCAATGCTGTAAAATGTCGAATAATCATATGAAATAGCATCTAAAACATAGACTTAATAGAACGCATTAGGTATCTACCCGACCAGCTTTTGTAAAATAATTTAGCCGTCTAATGCACTTTACTATTCCCATTAACAAAAAATTATCATAAATTTATAACATAACTAAGCATGTTATTAACACTAAACGCTCTAAGAGCTTCGTAAAATAAGCATTTTCTAAATAATAGGGATCATACATGAAAAATTTGTTTTCGGTTGCCGGCAAAGTCGCCGTAGTGACCGGTGGGTCGAGCGGAATAGGCGCCATGATTGCGCGTGGTTTCGTCGAAAATGGTGTCAAAACCTATATTACTGCACGTAAACTTGAACAGCTTGAGCAAACGGCTACTGAACTATCTGCTTTAGGCGAATGTATAGCCATTCAATCAGATTTATCAACGATGGCAGGAGTTGACGCTTTTGCAGATGAAATGCTTAAAAAAGAGCCTAAAATCGACATACTGATTAATAATGCAGGTGCGGCCTGGGGAGCGCCAGTTGAGGAGTTTCCTGAAGCAGGTTGGGATAAGGTAATGGATTTAAACGTGAAATCTATTTTCTTTCTAAGCAAACGTTTATTGCCGGCATTGCGCTTAGCTGGCGACACTGATGAACCTTCACGGATTGTAAATATTGCGTCCGTCAATGGGCTCACCCATCCGCACATGAACAATTATTCTTATTCGGCTAGTAAAGCTGCTGTGATTCAAATGACACGTCATATGGCAGCAGATCTTCGTCCAAGCAACGTTAATATTAATGGTATTGCTCCTGGATTTTTCCCTAGCAACATGACGAAACACGTTCTACCACATGAACAGGAAATCGTGAAAAATCTACCCGCTCGAAAAATTGGCGAACTAGCTGATATTGCCGGCACTGCAATTTACCTTTGCTCCCGTGCGAGCAACTATGTTTGCGGACACACGGTTGTTTTAGATGGTGGCCAAGTAGCAAATGCAGGTTAAGCTCAGCTAAAAATTTAGGCCTGAATACCACTGTTCATTTCAGGATCGTACTGACCTTAAACAAGTAGACGGTATTTAAGCCAGCGTTTGTCGCTGGCTTTTTAGTATATGCACTTTGCAAAGCACATTTATATCTAAACGAAGGTGCGACTTATAACAAAGTAAATAAGACTAATATAACGCACTGCGTCTCAAAACAGTCCCCTATATCTTTTGGTCTGAATGGTACGAATATTTAGACAATGGACGTTTTCCAGCCTAAGTATCAATAACGAACCAACTAGTAGCTGATTGCATAATACGTATTGATGTTACGGCCATTAAAGCCAACACAAGCGAAAGTCTTCGATGTGAAATATTTCATAAAACACCGTAAATTCAAATACTTATAGGGATGGTACACCTGCGGATTAACTTTGACTAACGTTTATAGCCACAAATAATAACCATTCATCATTTTTTACAATGGCTATTATGCTTCCGAAAAGCAATGAATATGTTCAACTAATGGTTAATCAATTAATCACAGTAAGTAGGATTTGAGTATGTCTAAATATGTAAATCGTGCAGTCGTGTTAGCTAAAAGGCCAAATGGCGAGCCGCAAAATGAAGACTTTAGAATTGAAGAGCAACCCCTGTCAGAACTAGCTGAAGGTGAAATACTCGTCCGAACTCTGTGGTTATCTTTGGACCCTTATATGCGCCCACGTATGAATGACATGAAGTCATATGCAGCGCCAACTCCTATCGGCGGCACCATGACGGGCGAAGTTGTTGGGGAAGTAATGGAGTCTCGTTCTGACAATTATACTGTGGGTGACCGTATCACTGCTTATGGCGGCTGGCAGGAATATTTTATCAAACCTGATGACGCGCCAATGATGTATAAAATTCAGGCTGCTGGTATTCCTCTGCAAGCTTATCTTGGTGCAGCAGGCATGACTGGTCGCACAGCTTATTTCGGACTAAACGAAATCGGTAAACCACAAAAAGGCGATACGTTAGTAGTCTCAGCAGCCTCAGGTGCAGTTGGCGGGATTGTTGGTCAATTAGGCAAGATGCATGGCTGCAAAGTCGTTGGTATTGCAGGTGGCAGTGAAAAATGTAAATTCGTTGTTGAAGAGCTAGGCTTTGACGCTTGCGTTGACTACAAAGCAGGAAACCTCGAAAAGGACTTACAACAAGCCTGCCCTGATGGTGTAGATATATATTTCGAAAACGTTGGTGGTGCTGTAACGTGTGCCGTTGCTAAATTAATGAATCCTGGCGCTAGAGTACCAATATGTGGTTATGTTTCTAATTATAATGATACCGACCTAAGTAACGTACAAACGCCTCAAGACATCCTAGCTAAATCACCCAATCCGCCAGCGGCTCGTTTTTTCGTGCAAACTGAATGGCAAGACCAGCATCAAGAGACGACCCAGAAATTGGCACAATGGGTCAAGGAAGGCAAACTGGTATACCGTGAATCCATTGCTGAGGGCATTGAACAATCAATACCTGCTTTTCAAGGAATGCTGACAGGCAAAAACTTTGGTAAACAGTTGGTGCGTATTTCAGCTGAGTGATCCCATTTTTATTGCCGATGGCTGCAAAAGCTGTTTATCGGCAATAATTAGCCCTAGTACAGGTGAGTGAAACGGTATTCATCAGCCGCACAAAAGATGAGTATGAAGTAAGCTCTTTTTAATAAAACAGGCGATGGGTATTTTTTGGCAAACTATGTACAGGCGTCACTGTCTGCAATGGAAGCAAAACCATAAAGCAGAATATCTTTTAATCAAAACAGCGCTTGGTAGGGATTTGCACTGGCCTGATATTCAGATTTCGGCACATTCCTTTTTTGGAACATGTAATATTGAACGCTGATTAATTCACATAATCGGTTTTACGCAAACTTTTTTAACATTGAATATAATCGAGTCTGTTCTACAGGTTTAGACAAATATTCATTCATACCACAGGCAAAACACTTTTCACGCTCTTCTGACATTGCATTAGCGGTCAAGGCTATTATGGGAATGATGCCAACAGGAGCTGATAGCTGTCTAATATGTTGCGTAGCCGCATAACCATCCATATTCGGCATTTGGCAATCCATCAAAATTAATGAATAAAAGCGCCCTTGTCTTTTCTCATGCTCGAGTATAGCGAGCGCTTCTAGTCCATCATTTACAATGTCATAGGTAATTGTTCGTTGTTTTAACATTTCACCAATAACTACTTGATTGATTTCATTGTCTTCAACAACCAATATTTTAAGATGGCTCAAATCAGTATGTTTTGGGTTGGAAGAGACGGAGGCTGGGGTTTGCGCTTCTTGTTCCACAATACCCAACTCAATATTCGCTCTGAATGTACTGCCTTTATTCGGGATGCTTTGCACGCTTATATCCCCGCCCATCAGTTGGCAAATCTTTCGGGTAATGGATAGACCCAATCCGGTGCCACCGAATTTTCGAGTAGTAGATACATCTGCTTGGCTAAAAGGTAAAAATAGACGCCTTTTCTGCTCGTCGGTGATCCCCACGCCAGTATCATGAACAGTTATGGTTAATGTCGCTTGGTGGTTAGCGTTTAACGTCAACTGGGTGGTAATTTTAACCTGTCCATTATGGGTGAATTTAATCGCGTTTGATAACAAGTTCGAGCAAATCTGCCGTAGGCGTGTTGGATCGGTCAGAACAATAAAATGTTGAGTCGAATCAAATTGTTTTATGACACTTATCGATTTCTCTTTCGCCCGAGGGTTGAAAATATCAACACAATTATTAAGAACGTGATTAAGATCAACCTGCACTTTTTCGAGGGTTAAGTTTCCAGAATCAATTTTAGTGAAGTCTAAAATATCACTGATAATCCCAAGTAAGGAGGTCGCGCTGTCTTTTGCCAAACCTAGAAAACGGTGTTGTTCAGGGTTAAGCGATGACGCTTCCAGTATTTGTAGCATTCCTAGCACGCCGTTAATCGGTGTTCGAATTTCATGGCTCATATTGGCTAAAAATAAGCTGCGAGCTTCAAGCGCTAGAGACAGTTCTTTGTGTCTATTTTCTAGCTGAGCCCGATAATAGACCTGCTCCGTAATATCTTGAAACGCACCAACCAACCTGACGCATTTCCCCTTATCTAGTTCTGCTTTTCCTTTTACCGCGGCCCATTTAGCGTTTCCTTTTTGGGTAACAATTTCAAATTCGCCAGAAAAATGCCCCCCTTGTTCAATCACTTTTTGCACGGAAGTTGTAATGCGTTGTTTATTTTCCCCTTCTTTATAAAATTGTAAACCTGATACGAGATCAGGTTGAAAATCATCGTCTACCTCATGAATTTTTTTTGTCTCAGCTGACCAGAAAAGCTTTCCTTCGATTAAATCAAGTTCCCACGCGCCCACTGCCGCCACCTGCCCCATTTGTTCCAATATATCTTGTTGGCGGGCCATCATTTTTTGTTGTTCTTGCAGCAGAGTTAACTTTTCATGCCGCGCGATTTCGTTACCGACCCAATGAGAGAGTATTTCAATAAAATCGTGCTCCTCTTCACTGAACGGCTGAGTACGAGCTGCGCTTGCGGAAAAATTGATTGTACCGAAACGATTGCCTTCGACCAGAAGGGGCGCGCCGATATAGCTTTCCAATCCGAAATTGAGGTAGCATGGGTGCTGCGCAATATGACTATTGCCTGCATGGTAGAAAGACAACGCTTGATTATTGGCTAAGGTATGCACACAGTATGTATCGGCTAACGTGAATACGGTACCGGCAATAAGCGAATTATCGGGGGAAATGGCATGGCGGACGGTGTAGTTTTCACTTTCTATTTCACTAATAATGCCCAGTTCAAGCTGGAAATAATCCACACCTAATTGCAGTAGTGCAGCCATTTTCTCGGTGTATGACAAGTTACTATCTGAGGTGATTTGATACAATGGCTTTAAATTTTGCACTGCAATCTCTGTCCTTTTTTCATTAAGCTCATATTTAGCTTAACTGCATTACTAGTTTAGTAGAGATAGCGACCGGCCTACATATTGTCAGTCACCCCTAACAAGGCTTTGCATTATATACCCGTTAATAAACGTATTTCGTCTAACTTACTCTGTTATAGCGTTGTTTTTGGCTGTTTTATTGTTTATATATTGCAGCGAACGTCAACTGAAAATCACGTTTTCTTTACATTAACCGCTTCATTCATAACACAATAGACTTAACGGCCCATAACTGATTTATCGCAGCATTTTGATAAATACTTTAAGTATTTATTTGCAGGATTTTGGTATTCATCCGTTAACCAAACTTCGTTGTCTTTCAACCTCAGCGCCTAAAGCATTAGTCATAAAAGCATTTAGGGTTACGCTAGTTTGTTTATATGTAAATAGTAGCAGTGTAAGAGTAATGATACTTTAGCCCGTCGCAACCTTGGTCACGGACGTTCACATGTCTCATGATTGTCTAATAGTAGATGGCAAATTATCAGCTTGTATGCACAAGCTGATAATTTGCTTAAAGAGCCGGAATGCTTCGTCTCGATTAAAAATAATAAACTTTTCAGCTGCGCTAAATTAACACCTTGTTTGCTCACAAGAGCATAACCTTGCAGAGCAAATATTTGCTTAGTCACGCCCACGCAGCGAGTCCAATCGAGCTTGAAGCCATGTTCTTGCGCTGTCTAATGGATGACGGTCTTCGAATAGGTCTCGAATAGATTTTAATTGCTGCTCAAACAAGCTGGATTTATGTAGATCAGCGGGTGATTCATTTTGACCAAGTGGCAAAATATGTTCGAAATATGTACCACTTAAAATATGACGCAATAAACCTTCACCTAAAAACGCTTTATCACTATTCAAAGTACGAGTAGCCCGCAATAGTCGACGAATGTCGTATTGGCCAGGATAAATATCAGGCACTTGTTTTTTAATGCCTAATAGGCTGTAAACACCTATTCGTGCAGTTCTAACAGAGCTCTCAAGGGTAAAGACCACATCATTGTGGGTTTCAACAAATTGGCCCATACACGCTATGTTAGTACAACCCTTTGGCACAACCCAAGGCCTATCTCCTTTAGCTCGAGGCATAAATTGGCTAGTAATATACGGCATTAACGCGATACGGACTTTAGTGGCTGCCATTACGTCGTTAATTTGTTCGATTAGCCCTAGGTGATAACAGACTTCCGCAAGGATTTCTTTGCCCGTGCATTGGGGCATTGGCTTTTTAATATAATTACCGTCTTTGTCCATAATCAGTCCGTAAACCCAAATTACCACCACATCTTTAGGCTGGTCACGAAAATGAGGCTGACGGTTTACAGTGAAACTCATTAACCAATTAGAATCGGTAAATGTAATGATCCCACCGGTGACCGTTTTACCCGAACTCGGATCATTCACTGAGAGGGTTTTCAGCTTGTCTATTAGTGGGGAGGGTTTACACGTTAAGGTGGCAGATTGCCATGTGGATGCATCTACACTGCCGCAGAATTTTTCTGGTCGCCCAAATACTGCAGATTTTGCGGCGAGGTTTCTCCATAATTGCCAACCCGACCCTGTATTTGGATCCTCGCCTTGTAACTTTAGTTCGGCCACTGTGTCATCGTTGCCATAGGCCGTATCTTCAACAATGGAACCGGTGGTAACAAACACAAGATCGCGTTCATTAACCTTTATTGTATCAACACCCTTAATACCAATGGTTTTGATACCGTTCGTCGTCATTACATCGCCTGTGGACTCAATCTCGAGATCCGTTACCATGGTGTTGCACGTTATCTTCACACCTTGCTCTACCAGCCACGTTTTCAGCGGAAGAACAAAACTTTCGTATTGGTTATATTTAGGAAATACCAAAGCTGTCATGTCATTCAAACCATCCATAAGATGTAAAAAACGATGCATATACAATTTCATTTCAAGGACCGAATGCCAATTTTGAAAAGCAAACATAGTGCGCCAAAACATATAAAAATTGGAATTCAAAAAGCCTTCACTAAACCACTGCTGCACTGTGATATCGTCTAAATCTTCTTTTCGTGCCAATAACAACTTGACCAATTCTATTTGTTGCAACTTGGTCAACCCCATAATTGAAGAATCTTTTAGCTGCCCCTGCTTTTCTAATAAACGTGCTTTAGACCAGTTTTTATCCACATCATTAACAATTCGATACTCGTCCAATACGGTAAACGGCGCGGGTAATTCCAACGCTGGGATCTCTGAAAAAACATCCCAAAAATTCTGATAGGCCATTTCCATTTCTCGACCGCCTCGAACGAGGTAACCGTCTTGTGCATTCCCCGCCCCATCAAGTGCACCTCCTTCAATATTATCGGCCTCTAAAAAGGTGATATTCTGTGGAGGCATATGGCCATCACGGATAAGGAAAAAAGCGGCCGATAACCCTGCGATCCCCGTACCCACTATATAGGCATGGCGTTGTTCAATTCCGGGAGTTGGCAGTGGCCGATGGTTAGTATAACTGCCATGCAAATCAGGAGGAGGAAGGGTCGTATCAACCCCATTATGCAAATGATATGTTGAAGCATCTGGAGACACATTAAATGATTTCTTGTTCAAAGCTTCGATATGAATTTCGAGTTTTGTTAGGTCAATTTCAGAATTTCGTGACACGGTGTGACTCCTTAGCAAAATAGAAAATATTAAATAAGCCTAGTGTTAACCACAGTAAAAACGTAACTGAAATGTTCAGGCCTAGCACCTTATAATATGTTGGCAGTCTACAGACATAACAATCCATCCACAGGTCAAATCGTGTTTTCATTGACCTATATCAAGCATGAAATAAGGAGCCTATCGGACGCAACCAGCGCCGCTGATTCGCCTATTTTCAGCACTAAAAGAATGGGTTTACGATTATAATGAAGGCGGTATTTGGTTTATTGCTCGACTATATGTTCGTTTTTACTTTGCTCAGGTATCCAGAATATTGACAACCCATTTTGTCTCAAACTACGTAGCAAAATTGGCAAAAGAATTAAAATTGATGGGCGGAAATAAAAAACCAGAGTACCTAACCCCCTGACTGAATGGATAGATTGAGTAATTAATCCACCTTCGCCATTAAAATAATCTATAGAAAGTTTAGATAAAATTGACCAGCAGCGAAAACTGCATTGCGAACAATAATTTCTGCGACGTGTAACGCGTTATTCATTCGCCCCACGAACAATCTCTTCTAGATCGGCCTTCGCTATTGGTTTGGTACGATATTGCTTGACACTTTGATAGGCAAGAGATTGCTGCTTATCGCTATCTTCATCTGAGGAAGACAGCATAATAACGGCCGAATCATGTTGAGGAAGCGATTCATATACTTTTAAAAATTCATGACCGTTCATACGTGGCATATTGATATCTAAAAAAATAAGTTCAGGCTGACTATCCAAATCCTGCAAAATATCCAGTGCCTCTTTACCATCATAAGCTTGCAAAATTGTAATATCAGCATCGTACTTTTCTATCATGAATTTCAAAATAAATTGATCTATGTCACTGTCATCAACAATTAGAATGGAACCTACTGTCATTTCAATTACTCGCGGTTAAGGTATTGGCCATGTTATCAGGTTGACTGTACTTCATTGAGGGGCAATACGACAACAAACCTAGTCTCGCTTTCAACGTCTTCAAAATTAAGCTGTCCGTTAAGCTTGTCTACACTTTTTTTAATCAAATACAATCCAAGTCCGGATCCAAAAGACGTTTTGGGATGAAAGCGTTTAAACATTTTGAAAAGGTTTTGACGCTGATCTTTTGGAATACCCAACCCATTATCACTCACTTCAAGTACAAAGTTTATCTTGCTACTATAAGTCGAAATTCTAATGAACGAATTACTCTTTGTGAGATCCTGATATTTAACTGCATTAGTAAGCAAATTTTCAATGATTAACGCAAAAGGACTTTTGGGTAAGTAAAGCATACCATTGAAGCGTAAATCATACCTGATGTCTAATCGTTCAAAATTAGGCATATGTCGTATTTTGTCAATCGTATCGTCGATGAATAACTGAGTATTAATGCACTGCGTGTCTTCTTCTGCATGTTGCACTTTTGTGATAGTAAGAATGTCTTTAACAAGATCTTCTAGCTTTCCTAAAGATACTTGAATTAATCCAATACTGGCTAGTGCACTGTCTGTTTCTTCTTGTTGAATATAGTGTGTAACAATATCCAGTAGTCCAATCGACGAAATCAAAGGAGAGCGAAGATCATGTGAGGTGCGATAAGCAAACTCTTCCAGTTCTGAATTAGCTTGCTTGATATCAGCCTCAGCCTTTTTGCGAACAGAGATGTCACGCACTATCCCGCTATACAATTTACGTCCTTGAACGTTCACTTCACTTACCGATAGGTCCAGGGGAAAGGTGCTACCGTTCTTCCTTAACCCAACGACTTCACGGCCGCTGCCTATGATCTTTTTCGATCCCGTATTATGATAATTTTTTAGATATCCATCATGTTCACTATGATACGGTTCAGGCATTAATATTTTAACATTCTGCCCAACGGCTTCCCTTGCGTTGAAGCCAAAAATAGCTTCGCACGCTTTATTGTAATGCTCAATACACCCGTTCTCATCGATGGTGATTAAACCATCAACCGTATTATCAAGAACCGCAGCAAGACGCTGCTGCGCCTCTTGTAGCTCAGTGATGTCTCTTATAATACCGCTGTATATTTTTTTTCCTTTTATATCGACTTCACTGATAGAGAGATCCATAGGGAAAATGGTACCGTCTTTCTTTTTACCTTCAACCTGACGCCCACTGCCGATGATCTTTTTTGTACCGGATGTATGGTAATTTTTTAGGTAGCCATCGTGTTCGCTATGATACGGCTCGGGCATGAGCATTTTCACATTATTCCCGATAACTTCTGCAGTCTTATAGCCAAATAGTACTTCACACGCTTTATTAAATGTTTCAACGCGGCCTACTTCATTAATCGTAATCAAACCATCAACCGTGTTATCAACAATCGCCTGAAGTGACGCTTGATTGTCTTTTAAATCCTGCTCGGCACTTTTTCTGTCAGATATATCACGAATGGTACCCACGAACATCGTTACCCCTGAAATGGTCATTTCGTTTACATTTAATTCCATGAAAAAGACCTTTCCGTCCTTACGCTTAGCTTGCACCTCACGCCCGACTCCAATGACCTTCTTATTGCCGGTAGATAAATAATGTTTAAGGTAGCCATCATGTTCGCTGTAATACGGATCTGGCATTAGCATTTTTACGTTCTGGCCGACGACCTCATCAGCGCTATAACCAAACATGCGTTCTGCCGAACGATTGAAACTCTGGACAATGCCGTATTGGCTCATGGTAATGATAGCGTCGGTCACCGTATTTAAAACGGCGGCTAACATCGCCGCATTATCCATTAAATTGTCTTGTCGGGCGTCTATCGAGGTATTTTTTGAAAACATGAATGTACTTGTTAATCTTTAAAAGGGATGGTCAGGTAAGCATAGACACTTTTACACATTAAGTGACATATACTAATGGTTGTTTTTCACCCTGCTTTAGACAACGTTTATTGCTCGTCTATTTTTAACAATCAGCTTTATTTGCCTTTTAGAACAAGGGAATAAATTCTCTCGCAGATAGGATCAAAAAACGGGGCCATGTTAAAATACCAGCCCCGTTTTTATATATTAATAAACACGCTAATCAGCGTTTTATTTAACGACTTCGGACGCTACTCCTATATTAAAATTGCGTTTCATCGACCATTTTAAGCCAAATTGGATTTGAGAACGCTTTGTTTGCCTTAGTATCTTCTACCACCAAACTTACCCAACCGGATTTTTGCGGCACCTCAAAAGCCACCGAGACACTCTCCCCGGTTACTGTCCGCTGAGCGATAACACCATCATTGCCAAGAAGCTGCACAGATTTAAGTCCATTAACTGATAACAAGTCAAATTGGATGGATTGGGACTGATTTTCAGCAAGCTTTAACGTGTCGCCAAACATCACGTTTTGGGGGTAGATAATGGGACCAAAAGACACATAGGAATGACCACTTTTCATTGCTTGTGCAAACGCTTTTGCGTCTGGTTTGCTCGCGGTATACACGAACATGCGGTTTAGACCGCTTGTTTCATTCCACACATCATGAGTATCGGTGCCTGCTGTGTAATAATAAGGCAGTCCTTCGGACCAAAACTGACGCGCTTTCTCAAGAGCCTTCTGGTAATCCACTACTGCATTGATCTCAATCAAGTCAATGGAGGGATCAAAGCCACCTGGCACCGTGCTTTTCTCTAGACTACTCAGATAACCGTAAGGAATATAAGGGTGATTAGAAGCAACAGACGTTGCCCCCATGCGCCGTGCATCTTCAATAATACGATGGATATCATCTATGCCTGGGTCGACAGATAATTGTGCGCCAATATCAATCGGGAACGCATTAAAGTGCCCCCACGACGGCGAAATTTCTATCGATGGAATAAATGGCACCCCACGCTTATCCGATAGCGCCTTAATGGCAGCATGATTTGCTGTTGAGTCATGGTCACTCACAAATGTCACATTCAGACCCGCGGCCAGTTGCGAACGAACCAAATACTCGGCAGATGTTGATCCTTCCATAACATCTGCATGATGATGCAAGTCACCTGCATACCAGCCGTGTTGTGTGGGATAAGTGCTGACAGGAATTGCGCCGGCTAAGTGAGTTGTTTTGTTAGGTACAACATTGACGTTAATCAATACAGGCTTAGCGACAAAGTCACCTCCTGCTGAAATGCTAAGCTGATAATCACCCGGGGCCAGTGTGAAATTAGCCTGACCAATATTATCCAGTTCTGTAAAAAAGGTTTGCGCACCAAAAAATTCAATCAGTGGTTTACTGCCTTTTTCGATTTGAATTTTAGCGTCTAATGCAGACTTAGTTTCGGCATCCGTTACCTCAATACTAACTTCCCCAGGAGACAAAAGGTCATCGAATGACAGAACTTGTGACGCATTATGGGTAATTTTGACGTCATGCATTGTGCTGTTGGCAAAACCTTTACCGGTCGCATACGCCTGATAGTTTCCCACGGGCAGATTAATACTGTACTGGCCATTTTTACCCAATACCCAAATGTATGGCACGCCATCTTTAAGCACCACCACAGCGGGCTCAACAATCCGCTTACCTTCTTGGGTTTTGACGCTTCCGGTTAGTGATCCGGCCTTTTGATTTTTGCGTTCAATCTCTGCCTGCACAACTGGTGAGAGATCACCGCTGGCGAGCACTTGATAATCGCCTTCAAATGACATTGATTCTGATTTACCCAAATTATGCTTGGTATATAAATCACGAGACTGGTTTTTAAGCTCAGTCATATAGGGTGCATGCAGTGCAACGGCCCAATCAGCATCGTAGCCAATAAATCGGTCTGATATAGGATTGTTGACGACCACTTCGGGGTTATTCCCGTAGCCTAGCACGGCAAACTTATAACCACCGTCCGGCCACAAAGTATAACCAGATAACATATCCGTTAATGCCTCGCCTTCATTGGTCATAGTGGTTTTGACATGAATACGGTCAGAACCAGATTCAAGACTGTACACCGTCGTAATAACAACCTTGGCAAAGTCACGCGTAATCTTAACAATTGCCTCATCTTGAGTGTCTTTAAGGATATCAACCCTTTGATAGGTATTAGGCCAGCTTGACCAGTTATTTGGAATGAAATCAGCAAAGGCAACGCGGTCACTGCTTAATGTCCCGTCGTCGGTAACATTAGCAATATCAACAATACAGCCACGAGCAACCCCCCATGGAGGAGCGGAACCTAATGCTAAAGAAAATGCTAACTTGTCATTTCTGATAGTGAGGTCTTTATCAGATGTTGCGTTACCGGCGGGAATAATGGTCTTACCCTGAATAATAGAGACAGCAGCATAACTCTGTGCTGTCCCAACCAAACCAGTGACCAATATAAGAGCACTAGTTACAAGGGCGTTACTAAACGGTTTTATCATGAAGATTACCTGATGATGAATGATGAATAGAATGTCTATTTAGCGAATGCGCGCAGGAAGGGTAAACGTTGCCTGTGATCTAAGCAATGAGCAACGGGTCGTATTGAGCTTGTAATAGTTTCCTTTGAACACATTTATTCAAATCACACTGAAAGCTAATTTAGCAAAAAGATTATTTTTTCTTATTTAAAAACACCACTAAATCGTTAAATAGCAACGGCTTTGAGAGGTAAAAACCTTGCACATAATCGCATGAAATTGTTCGTAGATAATCAAGTTGTTCTTGGGTCTCAATCCCCTCGCCAATGGTAACTAAATTGTATGACTTAGCGATAGAAACGATCGCATTGACCATCGTCATCTTTGAAGGATTGTTAGCATCAATATCAGCCACAAATGTCCGATCGATTTTCAAGCAATCTACTGGGTAGTTAAGCAGTTGATTAAACGCGGTATAGCCAGTACCAAAGTCGTCTAACGCTAGACTCACTCCTATTATTTTCAACTCATTTAGTATTCGAAAACTGGTTTCATCCGCCTCTATTAGGCTCGTTTCTGTAATTTCCAATTCAATTAGGCTAGGAGGTATACCGTGTTTTTCAATTAACGTTTTTAATTGTTTTGGAAAATTATTATTGGTTAATTCAATAGCCGATATGTTGATACAAAATACGGGGGCCGTGCGGTTATCGGCAATAAAATACGTATTGATCGTGTTAAAGGTCGTTTCAATGACCCATAAATCGATGCTTTCAATAATGCCAAAATCTTCTGCAATCGGAATAAATATATCGGGAGTAATTCCATGCATGGCCGCTGATTTACATCGAATAAGCACTTCAACTCGAGTGGGTTTTAAATCAGAACACGTAAAAATAGGCATAAATCGAAGCGTAAAATCGTCTTCTAACAATGCATTTTTTAAATTCTCAGCAAGGTTCTTTTTGAAATAAATGGCAGATGCAAGACTGTCATCAAATAACTTAAACTGACCTTTGCCTTGTTTTTTAGCGCAGTACATCGCTGAATCAGCCCGAGACATCAATTCTTGAAAGGTGATTTTTTCACCATTGGAATACGCTACGCCTAAACTGATACCCACTTTGACTTCACAACCACTGACGGCCAAAGGATCAACTAATACCGCTATAATTCTGCGACTAAATTCAACTGCTTTCTGGTTGTCGCAATCAGTAATCATAAGCACAAATTCGTCACCAGCTAATCTTGCAAATGAAGAATGCACTTTTAAGTTCATTTCAGTTAGCAGTTCGCTCACTTTCAGGCAAATAGCTGCGAGTAGTTCATCACCCACAACGTGCCCGTAGGTATCGTTTATTTTTTTGAAATCATCCACGTCAAAATAAAACAAACTCATTGAATGATTAGCAACAGTGCTTTTGAATTCTTTATCTACTTTTAGAATCAATCCTCGCCTATTAAGCAACCCCGTAAGTGAGTCTGTGGTTGACATTATTTTAAGACTATTCTTTTGGCGTATAGTCAGTAATACAATCGTCACAAAGAGTAAGAATAAAATCATCATAAGTAGATCAGGTTCAGAAATAATTTCGCCCGATATATGAAAACTGTGCAACGTTAGTACGTAGTCACCTGGAACCTTAGCGTCGTCAATAATAAGTTCAATTAATACAATATTGGATAAATCAACATGGGATTGTTCGTAGCCAATATTTCGTTCTTTTTTCCACCACTGTGCTACAAACAGCGCTTTTGTAGGAACATTTAACGTCGTTATTTCATCACGAATTTCGAACTCAATCGTATTGAATTTATCACTAACGGCAATATCTTCTACTGAATATGCTGGGTTATTATTTCGCAAATGTAACTTTATATTGGCGCGTTCTACTGGACTCTTAATACTGGCTACAATTTCAATTGACTGATAATCAGAAAGATTGATCCCTTGGCTTATTTTTTCGTCATGGCTGTATTTGAGTTTTAAGTCACAAATAGAATAAGTTTTGGTTTGAGAAAGTCTACAAGCCACCGTTATCAGGTGATTGTTCAGATCAAGCGAACTTTGCATGCCGCCTTCATCATAGTTTTCAATACCAACGAGTGTTGTAGGAGATAACAGATCAAGTGAAACGTCCATTAAACCAACGCGATGACCGATTAACGCCAATATTGAACAGGTTATAAATGCAAGTATGGCTCGGGATCTAAAGTCGCGAAAAGCGCTTGTAATCATATTATCTAATTCAGTCAATTATCTAATGTTCAATTAAAAAATATAAATGTATCGGCATTTAATCACTCATTTTGAGCAGTAACAGCATTTTTCAATTATGCTTTTTTAGCTATTTTTTTTAGCTATATAATACCGAAACATTGGCAAAGTGAAATTTGGGTTTTCATATCGCGTTAAGTTTTTTTATCAATCTTATGCAAATTATATTTTTAGTCGGTGGTTAGAATAAACGCTGTTTCTGATCTAAGCAATGAGCAACGCGCGTACTTTCGTACGCAAAAACGCCGTAAATAAGTTATTTGAATCCTTTGAAACATAACAAAATTAGAAAGTGAATGCCTCAACTAGATTGAAACAGATTCGTGTTATTGACTGGTCGGTTATCAACACGTAGTCAGAATTCAATCTGTACCTTCCCCTCCCTTCAATCACCTATGCCACTTCGATTGTTTAATCGATTTAGTGAGCCGCGCCCTGTAATGAACACCTATAACGTCAAAAAATAACCATGCTAACCATTTTTAGCGATTCAAGTACGGCCTCAATAATGAACAATACGTCTTAATGAGACAGGAAAAGTCAGACAAATAGTAAATAATTTATCTTCAGGTATAAACCAAGCCTCTAACTCAAATGATAATAGATATCATTTACATTGCGTTTTGCGTGTGGAATAATCTTGTTACTAAAACACCACTCATTTAAAAGGCTTCGCCCACCATCATGATCAAGCAAAAATTTAGGTATTTCACCTTACTGACCGTTTTTTCCAATATGACTCTTGCTCAAACAAGCGATAAAAACGAAGCAAAAGCCATTGAAAAAATCGAAGTAACGGGCTCGTATATTGATGGTTATGGCGCTCACTCAGCGAGTGGGGCCTCTCGATTAGATTTAGATATATTTGATATCCCCCAATCGGTGTCTGTAATCACCAGCGCGCAAATGCAAGACTTTCAGTTAAACGATATTAGTGACGCACTCGACAGTGCCACAGGCATAAATGTGCAACGTATCGAAACAGACCGTACTTACTACACGGCTCGTGGGTTCGATATTACTAACTTTCAGATAGATGGTATTGGGCTGCCATTAACCAGCGGAAACAACCATGCAGATGAAGACACCGCTATTTATGAGCGCATTGAAGTAATACGCGGGGCAAATGGTTTAATGACTGGCGTAGGTAATCCATCGGCGACCATTAACTTTATCCGTAAACGACCAACCCTTGAGACGCAAGCGAAGGTCAACGCGACCATAGGTTCGTGGAATAATCGGCGTATTGATGCTGATGTATCTACGCCCATTACTGATAACGTGGCCGCACGAGTTGTCGCAGTAAAACAGGAACAAGATTCTTACCTTGACCGCTACGAGCAAGACAAAACGCTAATTTACGGTTTCGTAGAGGCCAATCTGTCCGACAGCACTAAGTTATCGTTAAGCCACAGTTACCTTGATAACAAAGCAAAAGGCAACAACTGGGGTGCCCTGCCCTTATTTTATACAGACGGCAGTGCGACGGATTATGATACATCTACCAACACCTCAGCTAACTGGTCAAACTGGACGGTGATCAAAAACAACACAGTAGTAGAGCTTAGTCATTACTTTAATGATAATTGGTCGCTACGCAGTACTTATTCCCATAAAAGCACAGATGAAGATACCGAGCTTTTTTATGTATTTGGTACCCCTGATAAAGAAACTGAGCTGGGTCTAACGGGTTATGGAAGTGAGTATGATTTAGACGATGAACATAACTTATTTGATTTGTATGTGAGTGGCGATTTCAGCTTATTTAATCGGGATCACCAAGTGGTATTTGGGCTTAATTACGCCAAGATGAGTTATACAGACTCGTCGTTATATGACTACACCACAGGCAATGGATTTCCCGCCATCACCAATTTAAACACGTGGGATGGCAATACCCCTAAACCTACGTTTGCGGATGCCTTAACGGGAAGTGATGTGCAAACGAAGCAAAAAGCAGCCTACTTTACCGGACGTTTTAATGTCGCTGATGGCTTGCATATTATCGCGGGCGGTCGCTTCAATGAGTGGCACGCACAAGGGACGTCATACGGAGTATTGCAGGATGTTAATGATGATGAGTTTATCCCCTATCTAGGTGCGGTGTATGAATTTATGCCTAACACGGTCGCCTATGCTAGTTATACCGAAACCTTTGTGTCGCAAACTGAAGTGGACATCAATGACAACATTCTTGCTCCCATAACCGGTGAAAGCCGTGAAATAGGAATTAAACGTCAATGGTTAAATGATTCACTTATCACCTCTTTTGCGTACTTCGATATAGAGCAGGTCAATGTAGCCATTATTGATCCCGTTACCGCTGACTTTCCCATTGCAGAACAACGCTATATTGGCGCAGATGGCATAAGCAGTAACGGTTTTGAACTTGACATTGCAGGTCAACTCACCGAGGGCTTGCAGGTCAGTATCGGCTATACCTACTTTGAAATTGAAGGCGATGAAACGGTAAAAGCGTATACACCCAGCCAACTATTAAAACTTGGCGCGACCTATCAGTTTCAACAGTGGGAGCAATTCAGTGTGGGCATTAATATGCGCTGGCAGAACAAAACATCACGCAACCAAGGAGTTATCGGGGAAGGATTCACCAACGCCGGAGATACCATTACCACCACCCAAGATGCTTACAGCGTGGTGGATTTAATGGCACGATACCAGATTAACGATGCCATCACCTTAACGGTGAATATCAATAATGCTACAGATGAAAAATACATTAATAGCTTGTATTGGGCACAAGGCTTTTACGGCGCACCAGTTAATTACAATGCCACCTTAAGCTGGAAGTTATAAACAATCAAAACGATATCCAATAGCCACATTACAGATCAAAACGAGCGCGCTATTTACTAAAAACACACGCTCGATTGAAAACGATATGACAAATAATGCATATCGTTTTTTTGTTAGATTAAGGACCGAATGATATGCGAAAAACACTTCATAAATGGCACGCTTATGGGGCTCTCTTGGCGCTCATTCCCATGCTGCTTATTTCCTTAACCGGCAGTATTCTGGTTTTTAAGGCAGAAATCGATAACCTCTTAATGCCAGAAAAGTTACAAGTCAACGTAGCAAAAACGGCAGATCGATTGCCGCTGGACACATTAATAGACTCAGTAAAAAACGCTCACCCCAATTTTGAGGTTGGCACCTGGGAAATATTTGACGACAAGCAACGTTCAGATGCAGCCTATATTATTCAACACAAAAGTAGCGACTGGTTTAAAGTCTATGTTAACCAATACACAGGCGACTTGCTATCCAAACCAGTGGGCCTTAACAGTGATTTCACGGACTGGTTATTGGACTTGCATTTCACCCTGTTAATGCACAATGCCGGTATCATCATCGGTTTTGTGGTGGCGTGCATTCTGCTGTTTTTAGCCCTTAGTGGACTGATTATTTATCGCAAGTTCTGGCAACGCTTTTTGACCTTACGCTGGCAAGGCGCAAAACGTATTTTGTTTAGTGACATGCATAAAATGGTTGGTATCGTCGCCTCTCCCATATTATTGATTTTATCCATCACCGGTGGTTATTGGAACGCAGCAGAGCTGTTGCATGAAAACACTGAGCATGCCCACGACCAAATCCCCACTCAAGTAGCGCCTAGATACGATAAGCAGTTATCAATTCAACACCTACACGACAAAGCCAAAACCCTAATAAGCGAATTTACCCCAACTTATTTGGTACTACCTTATGAAGACGAGATGCAGATAACTTTTTTTGGCGATGTACCAACGTTTAATCCACTTAATAGTGAATACGCCAGTACCATCACGTTCGATAGTCAGACAGGCGAGTGGGTCCACCAACAAGATGTCCGCGATAACACTACTGGAGCGGTGATCATTGACAGTTTCAGAAAATTACATTTTGGCGATTTTGCAGGCTTATTGAGTAAACTTGTTTGGTCCACTCTCGGATTAAGCCCATTGTTACTCGGGTTCACCGGCTGCTATTTATTTTATAAAACCCGTAGAATGAAAACGCAATCGAAGCACAATCGCCGAAAGTTACACAGCAGCAACGCCCAGATATCAGGTTGAACAATTAGCGGTAGATTGCGCATATTTTCGCCCGACATAGTCGAGTCAGGGAGGCCCAAGAAGGAATACATCGTATATTTTTCTTTGGATGAAGGCTTTTTATATAAACCCAAAACAGCACCACACTGCAAAAAGTATCAATCGATACTCATGACACCACACCAACTTTTTCAGTAGGAAACAGCAATCTTACTCTCCCTAAAGAAGCGTGTATTCGCAAAATATTTCGCAATCGCAATAATGAGATGACACTAGTATCGACAACGATGGCGTAATTGTGACTGATAACAATGGAGTCTTGTTATCGTCAGACTCGATAACCAACCCAGGAACACCCGACGTTAAATCTGGCACGATTATCAACCAAGGTTCACTCATCAATAACGGCAGTATCCTTCTTTCGGCGCTATTCGAGGATAATGCTGCTGAGCAGGCAGCCGTTGATAATGCCGTATTTACCCACCACGGATATATGGAAAATAACGCCTCTGGAGTGATTGAAATAGGTATCAACAGCCAACAGATTGATACGGTTGCAGGCACCGCTAGCGGTAACTTTTTCGAAAGCACATTTGAAAACCTAGGCCAACTCGTTAATCGCGGTCACATTGTTGTCAACGACATCTTATTTAATAGCGGTGTTATTAATAATCTCGAAGGTGCTCAGTTCGAAAAAAATGGTCTTATCAATAATACAAAAGGCAGCTTGATTTCTTTTTCTGATGGCGAGACGTTAGATAGGTCAATCATAAACAATGGGCTAATCACAATGGCCGATAATGAGTTACTAACGTTAACAGGTGGCATTATGGGCGCAGATATTTTGCTGGCGACGTATTTTCATCGGGCACAAGTATCAGCCCTAGTAATAGCCCCGGTTGATTACCTTCGACGGAGACGTGACCGCACTTAATACAAACCGGGGGTTCGAGATAATGGACACCGAACGAGGATTAAGCTACGACGCGGTCGATATTACCGGTAACCTCACATGGTTGGATTTATACAACTCATTCACTATTTATTCTTTTGTCGATTTTGATACTGTGATGAATTTTGATTACAACTTCTTAAATGTCCCCGGTGATATTCCAGACGGTGACGGCAATGTAATGACTGACCTAGCAACAACTATGCTGACATTTAGTGATAACTGGCTTGGCCGTCGGATTGCAGGCAATGATGGTTGGTCACTGGCATTAGAATATATTGCTGACTTATGACCTATGACCTATGACCTGCAATATGCTTAACTACAACGTGATAACACCAGTGATGTATCTGAGCCTCCGGTATGGATGCTCCTGTTCTTCAGCGCCGCATTTTTAATACTGCGTAAAGAAGACTCTAAGCCAAAGCGAAAAGAGGATTTAACAAAATAAGTCACTAAGTTTACGTGAGGAAACCGGCATTATTACGCCGTTTTTTATGTTTGTCAGCTCAGCCCTTCCACTTCTCAGATACTGACGTGCTACTCTCGCTGCGAAGGTAAACTAAAGACAATCATCTTCCATGTGAATCCCATTGTATTTCCGTTATAATCGGCGCAATTTGGCGTTCGTTGCCACACACTACTTTACTTTGAGCATTTGATGACTGTTGAAACCTTTAATCCCAAGCAAACCACGACCCTAGAAACCCCGGTTAAGATCCTTGAAGCCGACAAGCCAGCTACCTTATCAACCGGATCACGGATCGGTTTTGTTAGCCTCGGCTGCCCTAAAAACTTAGTGGATTCTGAACGTATTCTGACCCAACTGCGCACCGAAGGGTATGACGTGGTAAACACCTATAATGACTCAGACTTAGTCATAGTAAATACCTGTGGCTTTATCGATACGGCTGTACAAGAGTCACTGGACACCATAGGCGAAGCCTTGGCTGAAAACGGTAAAGTGATTGTCACTGGTTGTTTAGGCATTAAAGAAGACGAAATCCGTGAAGTACACCCGAACGTACTTGCTATTACTGGACCACACGCTTATGAAGAAGTGGTGAATCAAGTGCATCAGCACCTGCCACAACCTAGTCATAACCCTTATTTGAACTTGGTACCGGATATAGGCGTTAAGCTCACACCTCGTCATTACGCCTATCTAAAAATATCTGAAGGTTGTAATCATCGTTGCACCTTCTGCATTATTCCATCAATGCGTGGTGATTTGGTCAGCCGTCCTATCGGTGAAATATTAGATGAAGCTCAGCGTCTAAAAAATGCGGGGGTTAAAGAGTTATTAGTGATTTCACAGGACACCAGTGCCTATGGCGTCGATGTGAAAAACAAAATGGGTTTCTGGAACGGCATGCCTGTTAAAACCGGCATGACAGAGTTATGCGAAAAACTCGGCGAAATGGGCATGTGGGTGCGCTTGCACTATGTTTATCCGTATCCATCGGTCGACAAAATCATGCCGCTGATGGCGTCAGGCAAAGTATTACCTTATTTAGACATTCCATTTCAACATGCCAGTCCGCGCATCCTTAAATTGATGAAACGCCCAGCTGCGGCCGAACGCACAATGGAGCGTATCAAAAAGTGGCGTGAGCTATGCCCTGAATTGGTTATTCGCTCGACCTTTATTGTTGGTTTTCCTGGCGAAACCGAAGAAGACTTTCAAATGTTGCTCGATTTCTTAGACGAAGCGCAACTAGACCGCGTGGGTTGCTTTAAATATTCTGACGTAGAAGGCGCTAAAGCCAACGAATTGCCAGACCCATTAAGCGAAGAAATAAAGCAGGAGCGTTTTGAACGCTTTATGCAAAAACAACAACAGATCAGTACCGCTAAACTGCAGCGTAGAATAGGACAAACCATTCAAGTATTAATAGACGAAGTCGACGAAGAAGGCGCTATTGGTCGTAGTTTTGCTGACGCCCCTGAAATCGATGGTTTAGTCTATTTAAATGGCGACGTTACGCTCAAACCTGGCGATTTAATTACTGCCACTGTGGAACATGCTGACGAGTACGATTTATGGGCCTCACGCTCAGTAAACAGCGATGTTAGTCGTTAATAGTGGAATCGTCGATTTCTGATTTGGCTCAGGTTATTCAAATTGTCGTCGCACCGGTCTTTATGTTGACCGGTATTGCGGGCTTTTTAAATGTTATGTCTGGGCGTTTAGGCCGTATAGTTGATAGAGCGAGGATCATTGAAAGGCGTGTAGCCATTCTTAAGAGTCCAGAAAAATTAAAAATCTCACAAATTGAATTAAAATATTTGTGGCGTCGTATAAAAATTATCAATCGTTCAATCGGCATGTGTACTGCTTCGGCACTGTTTGTATGTGCGGTGGTATGCAGTTTATTTATCGGCGAATTTTTAGTCGTTGATTTGACCAAAACAATCGTCATCTTATTCGTTATTGCCTTATTGCTACTTATCAGCGCATTGATTTCATTTTTAAAAGAAGTGCAGCTGGCCACTCGCACACTGAAAATGGGTAAAGAATTTCATGACGATTAGCTTAATTCGTGCGCAAACTTTGCACCGAACACACGTATTTTTCGAGGTATTATGACTACGCAAACAAATCACGGGGTTTGTATCGTGACCGGCGGTAGCTTAGGTATTGGTCATGCAATTTGTCGTCTTTTTGCGGCAAAAGGTTACCAAGTAATCAACCTCGACTTACAAGCACCTTCAGACGATTGCAACAATATTCAATGGTTACAGTGTGACGTGTCCCAAGTTGCACAAGTACACAGTTCGATAGACAGTGTCATCACAAAATATAGCAAGGTAGATTGCTTAATATCTAATGCTGGCGTGCATCTGTCAGCAAATATTGAGCAAACCAGCGAAGACGTATTAGATCGCATGTTCGCGATTAATGTGAAAGGCGCATATGCTGCCATCCAAGCGGTTTTGCCGAGTATGGTGAAGTACCAAGCAGGCTCAATTATTTTGATGGCGTCTGATCAGGCCCTTATCGCTAAGCATAATTCCTTTGCTTACAACCTGACAAAGAGCGCACTAGCGTCAATGGCTAAGACGACGGCCCTTGATTATGCCAAGCATAATATTCGCGCGAACGCCGTTTGCCCCGGCACAATCGAGACGCCCCTTTACCATAATGCTATCGACAAATATCTTGCTCAATCTGGTCGCGACGCCACCGAAGTGCATGCAGAAGAAGCCGCGTTACAGCCCTTAGGCCGATTAGGTCAACCTGATGAAGTGGCGCAGTTGTGTTACTTTTTAGCCAGTGAGAATGCACAATTTATTACCGGTAGCTTGCAAGTGATCGACGGCGGCTATACAGCCCAATAAACATAAGGTAGCGGTTGACAATGGATATCATTGATCCCCATTTGCACTTATTTAATCTTAAACAAGGTCAGTACGATTGGCTGCAACCGTCCAACCCACCTTTTTGGCCTGACAAAAATAAAATCAATCAAAGCTTTAGCCAACAAGATATTAGCCTTGCGCCCACAAATAAGCTTGCTGGTTTTGTACACATTGAAGCCGGGTTTGATAATACTCGCCCTTGGCGCGAAGTAGACTGGCTTGAGCAACATTGCACCCTACCCTTCAAGAGTGTGGCGGGCGGTGATTTAACCAGTGAGGACTTTCCTAGCACACTGGCGAAACTGCAAACTCGTGTATCTGTAATTGGTCTTCGCCATATCCTAGATGATGATGCCAAAACACTGCTGAGCAACGCAATATTTCAACAGAACCTGAGTCTACTTGCCGAGCACCAATTAAGCTTCGACGCACAATTTTCACTGCAAGATGAATGGGCAACCCAAGCGCTGTGCAACATATTAGATAACCTACCGCAGTTGCGCGTGATCATTAATCACGCAGGCTGGCCACCTAAGCCGGATCAAAGTAACGAATGGCAACAATGGAACAAACACCTTATTAAACTAGCCCAGTATCCAAATGTCGCAATAAAGTTATCGGCTTGGGAGATGCAAAATCGCGCTTACACGCCTGCCGATATGCTGCCCCCCTTGTCCACTTGCCTTCAATTAATGGGTGAGAAACGTGTTATGCTCGCCAGTAATTTCCCGCTAACACTCTTTAGCTGTGCATACTCCGAGCTGTGGCAAATATACACGCAAAAGCTAGGTTTACGTCAATCGCTTAAGTCATTGTTATTACATGACAACAGCGCATTTTGGTACCGTTTTAACGATTAGCGCAGCGACGTTGATGTGATTATATTTATTCACCATACATGTCAATTGTACTGCCCGTAGTAAAGCGTTTAGACTGACTGCTGATATTTTAAAAAAGTGAGTTAATTTAAGTGAAAACACACCTCAAGAACGTGTATAAATGGCCCTTAATCCTACTCGCGGTTGGTCTGTTCGGCTGTGCCAGCAATGAGCCTAAACCCATCGAAACCACAGATCATTTCACCAGTCAGCTTGGTCCTTCCGGCGAGACACAGTTTGCATTCGGTTTGTCTTGGTTTAATTTGCCCGAGGAAAATCCAAGCAGTCCAAGCGGCAGACGAGAAGGTGGGCGTGATGGCCGACGCGACAGTGGAACACAAAGGCAAAGCTCACGCCCAATTGGGTCGAACTTTAATCCCCAGCCAGACAACGAAACAAAACTCGCATTGGAAGACAAAGCCGTGCGTAATCTGAAAAACACCCTAGAAAAACGAGATTTATGCCCCAATGGTTACACCATCGATGACATTATTTGGGAGTCAAGGCGCATCCGGTTAATGGGCGCATGCAAATCTGTGTTATCTCAAAAGTAAATTTATCAGGCCTGTATTGACTGGCCTAATTGAATCAATAAGGATTAAACAATATGCAAAGCATTAAAACCCGTGCCGCGGTAGCCTGGGCAGCTGGCGAGCCCCTGTCGATTGAAGAAGTTGATTTGATGCCGCCGCAAAAAGGCGAAGTACTTGTTAAAATTATCGCTACTGGCGTGTGCCATACCGATGCTTATACCTTATCCGGCGATGATCCTGAAGGTATATTCCCCGCTATTTTAGGCCACGAAGGTGCCGGTATAGTTGAAGCCATAGGCGAAGGCGTTACCTCGGTTGAAGTGGGCGATCACGTTATCCCTTTGTATACCCCTGAGTGTGGCGAATGTAAATTTTGCTTATCTGGAAAAACTAATTTATGCCAAGCCATTCGTGCTACCCAAGGCAAAGGATTAATGCCGGATGGCACCACGCGTTTTTCTAAAAATGGCAAACCTATTTATCACTATATGGGTACGTCGACGTTTGCTGAACATACCGTAGTAGCTGAAATTGCTCTGGCAAAAATCCCCAAAGAAGCCCCTTTAGAAAAAGTCTGCTTATTGGGCTGCGGCGTGACTACGGGTATGGGCGCTGTTACCAATACAGCCAAGGTTAAAGAAGGCGACACAGTGGCTGTATTTGGTCTTGGCGGCATTGGGTTATCGGTATTGATTGGCGCAAAAATGGCTAAAGCGGGCCGTATTATCGCGATTGATGTAAATGAAGATAAATTCAAAATTGCTAAACAGCTAGGCGCCACCGATGTTGTTAATCCAAAAGATTACGACAAATCCATTCAAGAAGTGATCGTTGATATGACCGATGGCGGCGTTGATTATTCGTTCGAATGTATCGGCAACGTAAATGTTATGCGCTCAGCACTTGAGTGCTGTCACAAAGGCTGGGGTGAATCAGTCATTATCGGCGTAGCAGGTGCAGGACAGGAAATATCCACTCGCCCATTTCAATTAGTGACTGGGCGTGTATGGCGCGGCTCAGCATTTGGTGGCGTAAAAGGCCGTAGTCAACTACCTGACTATGTTCAGCGTTACATGGATGGTGAATTTGAATTAGACACGTTTATCACCCATACCATGCCGCTAGAGGATATCAATACCGCCTTTGATTTAATGCATGAAGGTAAGTCTATCCGTTCAGTGGTGCATTATTAATGAATGCGCTCACGGCGCTTACCGAAACAGCAGCGAACCGTTGCTTTGGTGGTTGGCAAAAACGCTTTAAACATCAGTCAAGCACATTAAACTGTGAAATGATGTTTAGTGTGTATTTGCCTCCAGCGGCCGAGCAAGATAAAAGCTTACCCGTCGTATACTGGCTAAGTGGGTTAACTTGCACCGACGAAAACTTTGTTACCAAAGCGGGCGCCCAGCGCATTGCTAGCGAACTGGGTATTATGCTTGTTATGCCAGACACCAGTCCGCGGGGGGAAGATGTACCCGATGCTGACGACCAAGCCTATGACCTAGGTTTAGGCGCAGGGTTTTATATCAATGCCACGCAAGCGCCTTGGTCTGAGCACTATCGCATGTACGATTATATTGTGGATGAACTGCCCAGTATTATTCAGCAAAGCTTTAATGTACAAGAAAAGGCAGCAATAGCTGGGCATTCAATGGGCGGCCACGGTGCATTAATGATTGCTTTGTCGAATGTGAAACGTTTCACCTCGGTTTCAGCCTTTTCGCCTATTGTGAATCCCGTTGCCTGCCCTTGGGGACAAAAAGCCTTTAGTCATTATTTAGGTGATGATAAGCGTGAATGGCAACAATATGATAGCTGCGAGTTAATGCGCCAACAAGGTCAGTTCTTACAGATCCCCATGCTTATCGACCAAGGGTTAGCGGATGATTTTTATGAAACGCAAAAATTGGCCAAGCCTCTGGAAGATGTTGCACAGGAGATAAACTATCCAGCAGAATTTCGCTACCATGAAGGCTACGATCACAGTTACTTTTTCATCAGTAGTTTTATTGAAGATCATTTGCGCTTTCATGCCAAACATTTGGCAGAATAAGCCCAGCTAAATCACGCTATATCGCGCAAACAAAAAATGCCAAGTGGCCTAGGCCGCTTGGCATTTTTATGTTTAACGACCTAAGGTCAAATCAGCACTCGCTGCGCCTTTTATTTCGCTACATGCGCATGAGCAGGCGCGCTGAAAATGGCATTCAGCAACATCACGTTTAAACCGTCAAGATAGGCTCGCGTGGTGGGCTCTTGCGTAAAGGCGATAACCATTCCATTGCCACTTGGTTGGTGAATCAAAAATGGTTTATATGCCAACTGCTTTTTGTTTTCTTGCCACAAATAGCCACTTGCCAATACTTCTTTTTCTTCTTTAAACCAGGCTAAGTTTTTGCCTGAGGCTAAACGAATAGGCGTGAATATATCATCACCGTAGACCAAACCAACAACGTCTGACGGGACACCAGCAGTTAACCAATGTTCTTGATCGACTTCTACATTCGCCAGTATTCCAGCAACAAAATCAGGAATCTCTTTTAGATTTTCGCTGTCCTTAACCAAATCAGCGTGTTTGCTGTAGGCTTTGCCCTCGACCGTCGATACCTTATCTTCAGAGTCTGGGACTTTAACGCTACTTTTATCAGTTATAGCTAATTCACGTTTTACATCTAATAAACCTATATCTGCATCCGCTGCAAAACGTGTTGCACTGCCAAGGGTAATAAGTACCCCGCCCGATTCAACCCATCGTTTTATATTATCAGCACCCGCTTTACCTAAGCCATTTTGATATCGTCCAGCAGGTAAAATAAGAACTTGATAATGACGTAAATCAGCGTTCGCCAATGTAGCAGTGCGAATCGCGTTAACCGGATAACCGAACTGTTGCTCAATAACAAAACGGGTACTGCCCGCACTTAACGAAGACGTAGGTTCGTCCCACGCCATGGCAATTTTAGGAGCGCTCATCAGGTAAGTATCATTGCTACCAAAACTAGGGCCATCGGTTACCCAACTCGTATTCACGCCATCGACCAACGCACCACTTAAAGTGGCCAAATCTTGTACCTTTGTCGCGATATCATCGTCATTCGTTGCAACTTCTATAATTAAGCTGCCAGCGGGGTAACGTTTTTTATCGTCTAAGGTAAATGCACGATCGGCAGTTTTAATAGCCATACCCTGGCGCAACGCTGCGGTCAAAAACCGCCCTGTGGCCATATCACCCCAAGGTACGATGTAGGCAACAGACGCATTCGGGTTGGTCACTTTACCTTCTAGGGTATCGCTCATTGTCACCAAACGATGATCCCCTGATACACCTTTGCCGCACGTATCTACATCAAGGTTGTACATAAGGGGTAACGACCAACCCGTAACATCATAAATTTGATCACCAAGCTTACGATCACGGCGACGCTCTTGCTCTTTGATAAACGCTTTACTCATGTCTACTTGCTCAGTAAACGTGGTTTTCACAAAACGACCACGAGGTTGTGCGGTGTCAATGTAATAACTGCCGGGCGCATAAGTTTCACCGCATAGCTTCACTTTATCAGTGGTTTGGTAGACGTTAACCCCGTGCTCTGTCATCAATTTAGCGAGTTTGAAGTTACCAGCACGGTCTCGTTTATTAGGCAGAATGAACACACGCTCTTTTTTGTCTGATTTACCCGCATCAATGGCGTCTACTTGATATTGGTAATAATCCTTAAGTAATTTCGTACGATTATTGGCGACGGTTTCAGCTGTCGACATTGACGCTACAAAATGACGCAATACCGTATCTTCATAACGTAAATTTTTGCCGTCCAAACGGCGAAATATCTCACCTCGTGACGACGCCACTTCATAAGTTGAAGCCGCGGCCCCATAAAATGTTGGCCAGCTATCACCGTAACCTGGATAGAACGCATCGAATATATCGCGGGTAAAATAATCAAAACCATTGGCATCGAAATGCTTGGCATTATTGCGCCCAACTAAATTGATATTTGCGATCTGTGCTTGTGTCATATGCGGATTGATTGGCTGCGCCGACGGTGCAAAATAATAGCTTTCATCTCCACCCATTTCGTGTAAATCAATGACGACCAATGGCCGATAGTGATTCATGCTGGCAATACGACCTTTGGTTTCAGGCTGGGTAATTGCTAACCAATCGCGGTTCATATCAAATAAATAATGGTTTGCCCTGCCCCGTGGCCAAGGTTCATTGTGCTCAGCGGTTAATCGGTCACCGCTGTGCTCCATACCCACAGTAGAATAGTAGTTCGCAATAAAACGACTGCGACCATCTGGGTTTTGCAGAGGATCAATAAACACAATGCTGTTTTGCATCACGTTTTTGACCGTTGCGTCATCTTTGCCAGCCAGTAAATGATAAGCCGTCATCATCGCGGCATCCGTACTGCTTATTTCATTACCGTGCACACTATATTCTAACCACACCGAAGCAGGTAAATCGTTCATTAGATTTTGAGCTTTGTCTTTATTGGTAACTCTAGGGTCTGACAAAGCCTGCATGCCATCGGAGAATTCTGCCAAGTTAGCAATATTTTGCTCACTGCCAATAGCAGCAAAGATGAGTTTTCGCCCTTCCCATGTCTCACCATATTCAAATATTTTAATGTGCTTGGGGGCAGCTTTTTGCAGTGAGTTGAAAAAACGCAACATATCATCATGAGACGTAATACGTTGCCCGACGCTATACCCTAATACATCTTGAATATCAGGAATGCTATTGTCGTATTGCACGTCAGGCCAATTAGCTAGTGGGCTTTCGGTGGGTTTATCTGCAGCAGTAGCTAACGCAACAAAGCACGTCATGGTGCTGACTAACAGTGGTTTAATAAGGTGTTTTAGAATCATTTTGTTCCCTGCGTTTATGTGCACTTTTATTAGTCATTGAGGCGACTTTTATTATTCATGGATATCATACCCAATGTCGCCTTAGAACCTAAGATATTGCCCAATAAAAATCGTAAGTAAATTGTAACTCGCTCACATTCCACACTTTTATCATAATTTATAAGCCATCCGATGTTGAATTTCAGCCCTTATAACCGTGCTTTATCACGTTCAAATAAAAACATGATATGTTTGAACTGTTAAAGTGTTTACTTCTGTTAGATTACACATCATTAACAACTACCCTCTTAATGCAACAAATGGTATTAAGGGGGAATCAACAAGGACACCATCATGATATTAGCCCACCACTATCGAATACTACTGTTGAGCGTTGCGATTTAAGCAACCCTGTTAAGCCCACCAGGATTGCCTACAAATAAACATCAGCAATATTCTCGATCAATCGATTCTCGCCCAGTTGGATTAGTATGAGAACTGGCCTGCGAACAAGAAAATAGCGATCAGAAAGTATAAGAAAACACCGAAACATATCTGCGCTAACTCTGCACACTTGATGACTAAGTAGCGCACCAAAATTACGTTATAATCCTTTATTGCAAACTTCACCTATAACCGAACTGATGTTTACGCGTGGGTTCGCTAATTCGTCTCTTTGAGGTCAAACTAACTCGTTCTATCACAAGGTAATGTATGACAAGCCGTCAATTATTAAAATCTAGGAATATCGCGTTCACACGCTTTGGCAAAAACATATTTGCTGGAGCAGGCAAAATAGCATTCGTCGCACTGAGCGCCCCCCTATGGTTATCCGCCTGTGACAGTGAAACCACCAGCACCGAAGCAAAACATTCAGCACAAATCGCCAATGCATCGCAAGTGGACATAAACTTATTTAGCTTAAACGCTTTAGCCAAACAACCCGAAATTGTTGACTGCACCCTAAAAAATGGCGATGACGCCCAGTGTGCAAAACTGGTAGTGAAGTATCTACCTGATAATATGAAGATAGGTCCGTTTTGCCCCAAAACGTTAGACGATAAAGGTGGCATATGGGATTGGGATGGCACTAAGGCAGGTCTATACCGATTAGATAAAGCCTTTCTAACCATGTTAAATGAACAAGGCTATACCTTTTACGATGAAAACGGCGCGGTGCATATTGTTGATAACGCCACGTCAAAACCTACAGTGGATCATGCCTGCATTCAAGTATCAGAAGATCAAGACGTTAAAATCACCCTGCTTGTCCCCACCACCCCAGTTATGGCGCAAAAAACCACACGTTTAGGCGTAGTATCAAAAGTGGGCATTGCGCTCGCTGGTGTGCCAATATTTTCTGATGCCCCCAGTGTGAAGCAAACTGGTCACTTACCAGCCCTTGATACTTGCGCTGGTCACGTTGACCCAGGCGGCTGGTATCATTATCACGGTACGTCAAGCGATATCGATACCGTGTATGCCCATGCACACGTGAACGCCAGCTGTACTAACCTGGCCCAAGACCCAGCAGCGCTGTTTGGCTATGCCTTTGACGGCGTGCCCATTTACGGCAGCGTCGATGCAAATAACGTGATACCTACAGACTTAGATGAATGTAACGGCCACACTGGTGTCATCGGTAATAGTGGTATCAGTGCTTATCATTATCATTCAAGCAATGAGTTTCCTAACTTGCCTAAATGCCTCAAAGGTGTGGTAGCAAAGAATAACTTTTCGACCACTGCGCAAGCAGGTATTGGCGCACACCCACCAGCAGGGACTAAAATCACGCGTAACGAACCACCAGGAGGCGGCAGCCAACGCCCCGGTAATATGGCTCCTCCGGGTTTTGAACAAGCAGCAGAAAAACTGGGGGTTTCACAACAGCAATTAATGCAAGCCATGCAAGATGCTGGCGGCCCAGAAGCGGATTTGGCGATCGTTGCCGATGAGTTAAACGTTAGCGAAGCGGCATTAAAGTCGGCTCTGCCAGAGCGCCCAAGACGATAGCTACGAGAAAGTGCGATGGCATCAATAATAGCGTTATAGTTATTATTGATGCCGCATAAATGCTGTTACCGCTTTTGACTCAAACCGCTATGCAAATTAATGCACGTCCTCTCTCTTTTAATACGACCAATCAAACCCTGTCCGAGTGTTATCAGCACTCTTACCCCTACCATACAATTCCACCTATTTTGATCAATCAATTATATACAAATTCTAAATTCTGTTTGCCCTAACAACCTCATTTATTTAGCACATCAGGTGTAATAAATTAACGTCCTCGCCAATGTACGAACGATCACCTAGCAATCTATTTGAAGTTAATTTAAATGTTGTCACCTAATACCTTACAAGGCGCGAGCGCCAGAACGTTACCTTCGCGAGAAACCATGCTTTATCGTGCGTCGTCTGTACTGCAATTTTGGACCACTAATCAAGAATTATGAAGCAGTCGTGGCAAGAACCTACATCAGAATTAGCAGTAAGAGATTTGTTGCAAGAAGTCGCGCATGACGTTTTCCAGTTTCAATTTTTCGATCCCATGCGTCTTGCAGGCTTGCGTGGTTAACTTGAAAATGTATGGAATGTACAGATCCCGCTACGCCCGCCCTATAAAATAGTGCTGGATCGCCGGGGTGCCATGCTCGATCGCCGTTCAGAAGGACACCTGGTAGCACCCAGCTTTCAAACTTTGTACCGTCAACTGATTGATATGTATATGCGACCGATTGCTCGTATGCTGTTTCCAGAAATAATAGGCTACGATTCTCAGGCGTTTGGCTTTTCAATTAATTACCAGCCAAACACAGATAATTCGATTCGCCCGCACACAGATGCCTCCTCAATGACTCTTAACATTAATTTAAATCCGCCAACAGAGGTATTTACCGGCTCAAATGTCGATTTTTATGACCGAAGCACAGGCAAAATAAAAGGGGTCGCGGCTACTATCGATAGGTACCGGCTGGGAGAATAGAAGGTTGAATGAGCAAACGAACAAAAAAAAGGCTGCACACCGGCAGCCTATTCAACAATAAATTAGCTAGACTTTCCTTCGGCCCATGACCACTGAAATAACCAGTAGTATGAGAAATACGAAGAAAATAATCTTTGCAATGCCAGCTGCAGAACCTGCAATACCGCCAAAACCTAACACTGCTGCAACCAGTGCGATAACGAGAAAAATAACAGCCCAACGTAACATACACATTCCTTATCATGATTTATGGACTCTAGGTAATGCTTCAATTATGCCAACGGAGCTGAAAAGTTCAAAAACCAAGTATTACGTGGCCTAGAAGCGTAAGCCTAACTATCATCACATTGAGAGTAGCATCTTAGCTCTGAATATATTTATTACCTTAGTGTAAAATTTTCACGCGGCACAATGTCTGGTGCAGCGCCATAAAACTGACTTTTTGGTGAGATATTTAGGATGACGTCGTAGGTGAGCACAAACAAGAAAGCGCGTGTCGAAGACACTTCCCTTTATTGTGGGCTATCTTCGTCACGCGCTTTTAAAAAGGCTTTTGGCAGTAAACGTTATTTGCTATTGAAGAAGTCGTCTACCTCGCGCTCTGCTTCTTCCTTAGACTTGCCGTACTTCTCTTGAATTTTTCCAATTAATTCTGTGCGGCTGCCTTTCATTTTATCCACATCATCGTCAGTTAAATCACCCCATTTCTGCTGGGCTTTACCTTTCAACTGTTTCCAATTTCCTTCAGCTTGATCTTTATTCATATATATCTCCTACATTGGGAAAATTATCTGAACACTTTGCTGTGTACAGAAGTACTTCACAAGTTGAACAGCAATCAACGTGCCACTACGGGGATTGTTGGCTACCACTCACGAGTGTTTAAGATATGTTTTGCCCAAGTATAAGAAAAAGGTAAGGCGTCTGGCGGCACCCAGCCTTGTTACGTTGGCTTTTAAGTAGGCTTTCATGCCCCCTATCAGGAAAAGTCATCGCGAAAACCTATAAATGGAGCAAAATCGACACTGGGTCTTTTTTCAGCAACTTATTGACCACCAACATGTATGAGTTGTGGATCATGCGCTTAAGCTCACCTTGCGGTAGGCTGCCATCCAATTTAACCGTGTTCCAATGTTGCTTGTTCATATGATAGCCAGGCATGACCGCATTAAATACATCACGCAGCATAATGGCTTCTTGTGGATCGCATTTGAGGTTCATTCTGTACTCGTACGCTTGATCAGCGTCACGAGTAGTAAATGGGATCTCAACGCTTTGGCTCTGCTTGCTCTGTTTACCGATTTTCTCAGCAGCTAGTGTGCCGTACATTTTACCTTTGACTTTAAACACCGCCACATCAGGCCCAAACGGAAAGTCTTCAGCGGTTTCAGGGAGGTCTAACAACCACTGGCGCGCATCAGCGAATGCCTGACTGTGATCTTGCTTGCAGGTGTAAGTTTTCATATTCAATTAAGCACAACGTAGCCAGAATAACGGCCTTTTACTATAAACCTTATGTTAGATATAAACCTATTACAAAACCCAGAAGTTAACGCCTTTTCCCCAAGGTTTGCTTTTCGTGTATGGAATATTTTGTCTAATCTTTGCAAGATTATTGCTACTCGCCTTGTCTCTACCAGTACAAAATAACAATTCAGCCGAAAGGGACTCTACAAGATGTTCAGCAATAAACTACTCAAACTCGCCGGTATCTTCCTGACGTTATACGTTCTAGCAATTAATGTGGCGTCAGCCGAATCAATGGACAGAGCATCACTTGAAAAACAGGCCACACTTGCATTAGGAGGATATGACGCAACAACGTATTTCAATTTAAGCGGTGCTCAAAAGGGGAATGATGCCTTTCAAGCGGTTTACCATGGCGAACGTTACCTCTTTACAAGTGAAGCGAATCAACAAAAATTTGCCAATAACCCTGCTCAGTATTTGCCTGAATTTGGTGGACTATGTGCGCAATCTCTGGTGATGGAAAAAGACGTGATAGCCAATCCCGCTATTTATACGTTGCAAGCAGGTAAGTTATATATGTTCGTTTCCCAAGAAGCCCGCGCACAATGGGCACAAGACTCAAGTAAAAGTCTTGTTGCGGCAAATAAACATTGGATGTACGAGTCTGAAAAACGTCACGAGCAAATCGCGGCCAAAAAACGCTGGAAAACAAACAATACGGTTAAATTATTTAGCTTTTAAGCCATTAAATCTAAAGCTATACAACAATGCCTAATGTGCCTGTCTAGATAAAGCTTTGATTAAATGAATCCTTGACTGACAAAGAATGCGATTCAGGCGTTTTACCGTTCGTTTATTCAGGCACAAAAAAAGGAGCATTAATGCTCCTTTATATAAAATCTATGTGCTGGCTTAATATGATTTAAACCAAAATATCTCGCACGTTGGCCAAATCAGTTTTGCCATTAATAATTTCATCTGGCGTCAAACCTGAAATCTCATGGGGGAACACCAACCATTCTTCACTTTCATGCACAAAGTAATCAGGAACAATGTCCGTTTTATTATTTTTTGGCTTGTAATAAGGACACGCGATACGTACGTTTTTAGGCATATTTGCGCGAGATAGCTTCTTTATCTGAGTGATCAATGCATCAACACTGCGACCAGAGTCAAAGACATCATCTACGATGAGCAAGTCATCTTCCGCGTTGGCATTTTCAATCAAGTAATGCAAACCATGAACCTTGATCGTTTTTGATTGTTGATCAATACCGTAATAAGAAGAGGTACGTACAGCAATGTGGTCTGTCTCTACTTTTTTGAAATCGAAATACTCTTGCACTGCGATACCGATGGGCGCACCACCGCGCCAAATACCAATAATGAACTGGGGACGAAAACCGTCTTCGTATACTTTTGATGCTAAGCGGAATGAATCTTCTAATAACTGCTGAGCGGTGATAAATGTTTTTTCCATCGAAAAACCCTTTAAAGCGTGAACTGCCACTGATTGCTTAACACTACAAGCCAGCGTGCGAATATGAAATCATCGCCCATTATACACTGAAATTATGCAATAAGAGATGGGCAATACTGCATATTTAGGACGAACTCAACACCATGTACACTGGCTTATTCGTATTTCAACGCGTTAGCTGGGTCAACTTTTAACGCCCGATAAGCAGGATAAATACTGGCAACAAAGCACAATAATAACGAAAACAAGATGAGCATAATAATTTGGTGCCAATGCATAATAATAGGTAAGCCTTCGCCCCCCGTGGCAGCCATAATCGGCACATTCAGTATGCTGAGTATATTGTTCAGTTGGCTGACCAATATCAAGCCCCCTAAGGCCCCAAAAAACGTGCCTTTAATACCGTTATATAAGCCATTGAATAAAAACACCTGCATAATGCGCCCCCGAGATAACCCTTGGGTTAGCAATATCGCAATATCGCCTTTTTTCTCGGTCACGACCATAACCAACGCCGATACGATATTAAATGCTGCCACGGCAATAATCAGTAGCAGCATTAACGCCATCATGTTCTTTTCCATTTTAACCGCATCAAATAGCGGGCCTTGTCGTGTGCGCCAATCATCACTAGCTAACCCTAGTTCCGAGACTTGTTCTACCACCGCTTTATACTCAAACGGGTCCTGCAAGAACAAGCGAGTTTGGGCGATACGACTGACTTTATTACGCATAAGTTTGGCGCTGTCTTTAATGTTCATCAGGATCACTTTGGCGTCAAGTTCAGAACCCACATCAAACACCCCAACAACAGTGAATAAACGCTGGCTGGGCATCTGCCCAAATGGCCCAAACACACTGCCTTGGGCTGAAATAATTCGCGTTTGCTCGCCCACGCGCAAACCAATTCGCGTTGCCAGTGCCCGCCCAACAACAATGCCGTAGCTGCCAGGGGTTAAATCACTGATCTGCCCTACCAACATATTATTGGCGATAATAGAATGCTGCCCGGTCACCTCAGGCTCTACGCCTTGGATCATCACGCCCTCTAAACTACGAGGCGATTGAATGACCCCTTCGGTTTCAATAAAATCACTGGTAGCCACAACGCCAGGAAACTGCTCAAGCAATGAAATGATCTCATTGTTAGCGCCTCGCGTATCGACCACAACATGGGGAGCAATACCTAAAATACGGTCTTTTAAATCTCCTTCAAAACCGTTCATTACCGACAAAACAACAATCAAAGACATTAAGCCAAGCGCAATACCGATGGCTGAAAAGGCATTGATAAACGCAATAAAATGGTTACCTTTTGAAGATTTTGCATAACGCAAACCGATAAATGCGGAAACAGAGTGAAACATGCTTGCAATAGACTCTTAGCCAAGGGTTAGGGATAATTCAGCGTCAACAATAACGGTGCACGACAAACGTGATAATAAATAATCGCTTAACTCATGGTAAAGTAAAACGTTTTTTGAATAATACGCTCTGGTCATAGTGCAAACAAGGTTACAATGTTAAACCGAGGCAGTTAACGCAAAGAATCTTTGGAATTTATCTTATATTCCCCTTGGGTTAAGCTGACCAGCGAGTTGCCGAGTAATTGATTAGGTAAAGGCCCTAAGTGGCAGGATAAATAGCGGAGAATACATGCACGGCTTAAGCCTTGAAGAAAAACAGCAGCAGTTCAATGAGTTCTTTACTATAGAGCACGCTATTCGCGTTAATTTCAAAGCGCTTGAGCCAAATTTTGTGCTGCCTGAAGCGGAAGACCTAAGCGAACATATGCCCTATGCCTTTCGGGTGGCAAGCGAAGCCACCGCAATTGATGCGCAGGCACTGCGTCCCCTACGTAATATGGGGGAGCACGCAGTCGAACTGGCTAATTTTTTAAATGCCCAATCCCGTAAAATAGACCTGTTGATGTCTTTAGTATTACAACAACAAGATGATCCTAGCCTTGCTTACGAGTCTTTTAAGTTTGGCGGGGGAGGCATAATCGTGATGTGCGATGAGCCTTACTGTGTCGAGCAGAACATCGAACTTAAGCTATTTCTAAAAGAAGAAGCGTCGGCAATTTTTTGCTATGGCGAAGTCATCAAATGTGAGCAAGTGGGTGAAAAACACCACGTTTCACTTATTTATAACTGTATTCGTGAAGAGGACCAAGATCTTCTCGTACGTGCCAGTTTACATCTTCAAACGGCGCAGCTTCGTAAACGCGCCAAGCACCAAAAGAACGACTGACCTACATGACAACAAGTATTTTTAATCCTACCTTAGCCAAGGGCCAAGGAGATGCGATCCATTGGGGCAACCTACACGGCAGTAGCTTAGCCATGTCGATTGCCAATGCAGCCGGCAAAACCAAAGGGCCAATCCTGTTGGTCACCGCTGATACTCCCAGCGCAATGAAACTAGAAAAAGAATTGAGCTTTTTCTTACTCGGAAAAAAAGTGCAAGTGCAACTTTTCCCCGATTGGGAAACCCTGCCCTATGATAATTTCTCTCCCCATCAGGATATTATTTCACAGCGCCTTGAAACCCTGTACCGGCTAACACAAGCGCAAAATAGCGTGTTTTTAGTGCCGGTGAATACCTTAATGCTGCGCATGGCGCCGGTAGATTACTTAAGCAAATATTTGCTGATTTTAAAAGTGAATCAGACCTTAGACCTCGATGCTTTTCGCTTGAGTCTAGAGCGCGCTGGATACCAACATGTTAATCAGGTTATGGGTCATAGTGAGTTTTCGATACGGGGCAGTATCATTGATTTATTTCCCATGGGTAGTCAGCAGCCGTTTCGAATCGATTTGTTCGATAACGACATTGACAGCATTCGCTACTTTGATCCCGACAGCCAACGTTCTGGCGACAAAATTGATGAAATAAAATTGTTACCCGCCCGTGAATTTCCCACTGATAAGGACGGTATCGCACTATTTCGCCAACAGTATTTAGAAAAATTCGACCCGAACAACGCCAAAGAATCGCTTTATTATCAAGTGGGTAAAGGCATGATGCCCGGCGGAATCGAATATTATTTACCGCTATTTTTCGCTCAAACAGCAACGTTATTTGATTACTTGCATCCGGATACATTGCTGATGATGCATGGCGATTTGGCCTCCGCTTGTGAATTTTACTGGAAGGACGTTAATGAGCGTTACGATCAATTACGCTATAATTTAAGCCGCCCATTAATGTCGCCAGCGGACCTATTTTTACGCAACGAAGAACTGTTTGGCGCGTTTAAAAAATGGCCGCGTATCACCATAGATCACAACGCCAAAGAACAAAAAGCTGGCGTGACCAATTTCGAGACTCGCACCATCGGCGATATCGCGATTAAATCCCAGAACAAGGTGCCTTGGGCAACGCTCAAGCAGCGAGTAGCAGACTGGCTTAAAAGCGATAGCAAAGTCTTGTTTAGCGCTGAATCTCAGGGTCGCCGAGAAAGCCTACTGGATTTATTGTCCAAGGCGGGGATTAAACCCAAAGCTTTTGAACACCTAGACGCCTTTAACAAGAGTAAAGAGCAGATAGGCATAACCATTGGTTTAGCTGAGCACAGTTTCGTGTTGTTTGAAGACAATCATGAGCTGGCGTTTATTACAGAAACCGAGTTACTTGGGCACAAAATAAGCCAGCGTCGTTTACGTGATAAACGTCAAGCAACAGATGAAAACGCAGTTATCCGTAATTTAGCAGAGCTTGCCATTGGCCAGCCTGTGGTGCATTTGGATCACGGCGTGGGACGTTACCTTGGCCTGCAAACATTAGACGCAGGCGGTATCACCACAGAATACTTGTCTATTGAATACGCCAAACAAGCCAAGCTATATGTGCCTGTTTCAGCACTGCATTTAATTAGTCGCTACAGTGGTGGCGATCTAGAAAAAGCCCCGTTACATAATCTGGGGACCGAAACCTGGAGTAAAGCCAAACGTAAGGCAGCTGAAAGGGTGCGAGACGTAGCCGCGCAACTGCTCGATGTTTATGCCAGACGTGCCGCCAAACCAGGCTATTCGTACAAAATAGCCTGGGACGAATACCAAGCTTTCAGTGATAGTTTCCCGTTTGAAGAAACCTTAGATCAGCAACAAGCTATTAATGCGGTCATTCAAGATATGGGCAGCAGTAACGCCATGGACCGATTAGTCTGTGGTGATGTAGGTTTTGGTAAAACCGAAGTCGCTATGCGAGCCGCTTTTATCGCCGCGAATCAAGGTAAACAGGTAGCGATTTTAGTGCCCACTACCCTACTCGCCCAGCAACACTATGAAAACTTTAAAGACCGCTTTGCAGACTGGCCTTTCAAAATAGAGGTGATGTCTCGTTTCGCTAACGCCAAAGACCAAAAAGATGTCATGGCAGGCTTAACGGATGGCAAAGTCGATATCGTCATCGGCACGCATAAGCTACTGCAAAACGATATAAAATTTGCCGACTTGGGCTTGGTTGTTATCGACGAAGAGCACAGATTTGGCGTACGTCAGAAAGAAAAATTTAAAGCCCTACGTTCAGACGTGGACATTTTAACCTTAACGGCTACGCCCATACCACGAACGCTAAATATGGCGTTATCTGGTATGCGTGACCTTTCGATTATTGCCACGCCACCAGCCAAACGCTTAGCCATTAAAACCTTTGTTCAGCAGCGCAGTAAAGAGCTGATTCGCGAGGCGATCATGCGAGAAATCTTGCGGGGTGGTCAAGTATACTTCCTGCATAATGAAGTCGAAAGCATTGAGCGTACCGCCGAAGAAATAGCCGAGATCATACCGGAAGCCCGAGTGGCCATTGGTCACGGTCAAATGCGCGAACGCGAATTAGAAAAAGTCATGGGTGATTTTTACCATCAGCGACATAACGTACTGGTTTGTACCACGATTATTGAAACCGGTATTGATGTGCCTTCAGCCAATACCATTATTATGGACCGAGCTGATCACCTAGGCTTGGCCCAATTACACCAGTTACGTGGTCGTGTTGGACGCTCTCATCATCAGGCTTATGCTTACTTGCTAACGCCTCATCCAAAACGCATGACCAAAGATGCGATTAAACGACTGGATGCCATCTCTTCACTTGAAGATTTAGGCGCTGGTTTTGCATTAGCCACCCACGACTTAGAAATTCGTGGTGCGGGAGAGCTACTCGGTGACGACCAAACTGGGCAAATCACCACCATCGGTTTTACGTTGTATATGGAGATGCTCGAACAAGCAGTTGAAGCGTTAAAAGAGGGTAAAGAACCATCTCTTGATGCAGCATTGGCCAATCAAACTGAGATTGAACTGCGCCTACCTGCGTTATTCCCAGACGATTATATTAATGATGTGAATACACGTTTATCTTTATATAAAAAGCTCGCGAGCTGCAAAGATGAAAGACAGATCAACGAGTTACAAATCGAACTCATCGATCGCTTTGGCTTACTGCCTGATGCAGCCAAAAACCTCGTACAAATAAGTATGATGAAGCTCGTTGCCAAGCAAATAGGTATCAGTAAAATTGAAGCCAGTAATGCGGGTGGCGCAATCGAATTTTCAGACAAAACCCAAATAGATCCAAGCTTTATCATTAAGCTTATCCAGTCCCAGCCGCGCATTTATCGTTTGGAAGGTGCAAATAAATTGAAGTTTAATGTGCCAACCGAATCAGCCAGCGATAGACTGCAACTTATCCTGGATATGTTAAATGAATTTAGCCAGCAACTACGAGCCGCTTAATGCCAAAAATTTTTAGTCATCGTTCAACATCAATACCCGCAAAAAAATTGGGTAAACCAACACTCGCTGTCACATTTTTAGCGCTAAGTTGTGCACTAGTCACACGAGCTCATGCCAATGACTGGTGGTTTGATGTGGAGGTTATCGTTTTCAAACGTGATATATCAACGCAATCCATTGCCGAGAGCTTCGATCATCAAAGGCCTAAGTTTGCCTCGCCGACTGCTTTGGATTTACTCAGTGACTATATATCGCCGAATCTGACTTACGTTAGTGCCGGCTTGCCTCTTTGCAACACCTCAGTGGCAAATGGTTCGGATAATCCAGAGCCCAAAGGTGAAAAACCATTGGCTCTAGTAAATGATATTTTTACAGTGGCTGATTTTTCACATATTGAAACTCAATTAAATCCGCTGACAGAAGGCGTTTTGGATATTAATTCAGCCGCTAATGTTCCTGATAGCATCGCACAAGTCGAAGGTAATAATTCAGGCGATGAGGAACGAAGCGGCTCGCAAGATACAGACGTGGTGAGTTATCAATACACGATGATCCCACCTAAATGGGTCAATTGGCAACTTCCTAAAGCATTGCCTTGTAGCTTTTCTCAGGACAGAGTGATGTTGGCTGGACCATACGATCACCTAATACCCGAACCTCAGCCAACGAACGTTCCACTGAATATTGATGGTGTGGAATGGCCCAATCGTCAAAGCGCCTATCTACTGCCCAAAAGTGAGCAGCAATTGGCTAAACTTGAAGAACACATTCGCTGGCAAAAAGACCTGACGCCGATACTGCATGTCACTTGGCGTCAGCCTGTGGTCTTCGGTCATGATAAAGCGCAACCGTTCAAGTTAATCGCAGGTAAAAATTACGCCACTGAATTTGCTCAAGATGGCAAACGAAAAATTGAAAACGTAATTATCGAAAACCAAGACAGCCGTTTTCTAGCCGATGAACTCGCACAACAAGTGGCGCCAGTAGGCTTATCGAATGACGCATTATTTGCCCAAATAAATGCCGCGTTACGCTCACCAGAGCCAGCTAAAATTGTCGATTTAAGCGAATCTTCAACTGATGTCAATGCAACCAGCATCGATCCACAAGACTTTACCCAAGTAGCCGAACGCCCATTATGGCAGCTAGAGGGTGATGTGAGTGTTTACCTACAAAATGTTGGTCGCACGCCTTATTTGCACATCGACAGTAATTTGGATTTCAGGGCACCAATAACGTTAGCCCTACCAGGCGAAACCGACGTTAAAACGGATAATTTTTTACAAAGCTACCACTTTGATCAGCTTCGCCGGGTGATCTCTAAACAGCTACATTATTTTGACCACCCCTTATTTGGTATGGTGGTACAAATTCGTCGCTACGAGCCACCCAAAAATAAATAACTAAAGTGCTAATGATTAAGACAACGGTTGGTTTAGGTTAGAAATAGAAATAAAAAAAAGCGGCTCGTGAGCCGCTTTTTCATGTTTGTTACTGAGTTACCTTAAGGTTAGAAAACAGTATTCAAACGCATGTAGTAGTAGCCGCCTTGCCAATCAACAATGTTGCTTGACCAGTAAACTGCGCCACAACACTCATCGCCATTATCTTTGTCAGGGTATTCATCAAAGATGTTACGTGCACCCGCTGCAATAGTGACATTGTCAGATATTTTGTAGCTAGCTTCTAAATCAAAGAATACAGTTGGATCATAGTCTTGTTTAGTGGAAGCATCAGACGCAATCGCATTGGTATATGAACCATAAACATTGGCACGTACCAGTAAGGTCAATGCATCAAAGCTATGTTTAGCCGATGCCACACCGCGCCATTCTGGAATCGCATTCTCTAAATCGTGTTGATCTTCAGCGTTTAAGAACTCAGATGCGTCAGAATCAATTTCAGTTTTGTTATAGTTAATAGAGGTGCTAAGTACCGTATCACCCATGGTGTAAGTCACCACAAAATCCATACCGTTAGTGACGGTATCAAACGCATTTTGGAAGTAGTTAACGCCACCGATAGTGTTGGCACCGGCTACGCCAGCCGCTTCTAATTTAAGATAGTTGGCATATGCATCAGCATCTGTTTCATCCGTCGAAACATCTAAAGTAGATACCGCATAGAAACGATCTTCAAGTTCGATACGATAGAAATCTAACGTCACGTTCAAATCATCAATACTGCCTGTTACGCCCAAGCTATAGTTAAGTGATTTTTCAGGTTTAAGTGCTTCTGCACCTAATGCTTGACCCACAGCGCTTAATGCTGGGAACAAGCCTGTAGCAACCGGCAAACCATCAGGTAAACGAGTAGAAACGTTAGTGGTACCTTGCTGACCAGGTGTAGGCGCTCTAAAGCCTGTGCCCACTGAACCACGCATATTGAAGTCGTCATTTAGGCTATATTTAAAGGCAACCTTACCTACAAGTTCTGAACCAAAATCAGAGTAATCTTCGTAACGCACAGCGGCTTGCAAATATAAGGCTTCACTTACATCACTGCTCACATCACCGTAAATACCGTACATATCACGATCATATTTACCTGAGTATTCAGGTGAAAAACCTGGGAAGCCGTTAGAGCCCACACCCACAGCTGTATAAACCGCATCACTACTATCAGCACAATTCAATGTTGAACCATTACCGATAACGGCTAATCCAGCGGCCGTTGCTGCACCGTCATCACAAAATCCCCAAGGATCTGGCAGAGAATAGGGTCCTGCAGAATAAGAGTCTTCATCGCCACCTTCTAATTCGTAACTTTCATCCATATAGGTTGCGCCAAATGCAAACAACACATCTGAATACATGCCGAAATCAAGGTATTTAGTGAAATCTGCTGAAAATTGCGTTTCTTCGTTGATCAAATTACCGGGTTTGAATGACGTAGGCGAATCGGCCCCCATCGATGGGTTGATGGTGTTTTTCAAGGTATATTTGATTTCGTTAGAGCCAAAACGGCCGCTGAAATCATAGGTCATTCCATTAGCGAACTCACCTTCCAAGCCACCAACAAATGAGAAGTCAGTAATATCGCCAAAAAAGCGCGGCGTAAAGCCACCAGGGAATTTCTCTAACGGGCTATAGATCGAACCGTCTTCTTGGCGTAAATCTTCAATGGTACCGTTACCTGGATAACGATAATAGAATGATGCATCACCTTCACTTTCTGAATAGTTACCGAAAGCGTAGAACTTCATGTCATCGTTAAATTCATAACCAGAGTTAAAAAACACTCGGGTAGCAGAGGTATTTGGCTGACCCCAAGGCTGAACCACGTTCTCGCCACCTAAATTTGCATTCGCCAAACCGGCAACAAAGTCAGGATCGCTCAAGTACGGATTAGCCGCACCCCGAGGGTCGCTCGCATCAGCACAAAACCAATCTTCGCAGTATTGCTCACCACGATTGGTCGAGTCGGAATCAGCATATTCACCTGACAAGCTAAAGAAACCTTTGTCGCCTAGGGCAAAACCAATGTTACCGGTAATCGTTACTTGATCGCCATCGCCTTCATAATACTGACCACCTTCAACAGAAAAAGAGCCCCCTTCATCATTATCTTTTAAGACGAAGTTAATGACCCCTGCGATAGCATCTGAACCATATTGGGCAGCCGCACCATCTCTTAATACTTCCACGCCTTTAAGAGCAGAAGCCGGAATAGTCGCGATATCGGGTCCTTGGGTACCTGAACCACCGATTTGCACCAAGGCTGAACGGTGGCGGCGTTTTGAGTTAACCAACACTAATGTTTTATCCGTTGGCATACCACGTAAAGTAGCTGGGCGGATAAACGAAGCGCCATCTGAAATAGGCTGACGTTGCAGTGAATAAGACGGTACCAAGGTTTTTAAAATATCATTGGTATCGGAAAACGGTACGCTAGCTAAGTCATCTTCACTTAATACGTCAACTGGTACTGGAGAGTCCGCTAATGATCTGGGCGCACCGCGAGAGCCGGTAATAACCACTTTTTCGTAGGATGCATCTACTGCAGCCTCATCAGGCGCTTGAGTTTCTTGTGCCATTGCTGACGATAACGCCACTGTACTGATTGCGCATGTCATCAAACCGGTTTTTATTGCTTTGCTAAGTTTATTTTGCTTAAGCATGTGTGTTCACCTTTTATTATTTTAAATTCTTGCGAGCTAATTAACTTTACAAATTTCCGTTGTTGCACTGCCCACTAATCCTTAGTGGGCCTCTGAGTTGCTTGGCCAATTATTCTGGCTTTGCTAACACGACTTCGATTTCAATCAACATATTGGGTCCACCGGCCAATCCTGCGATTTGAAAAGCTGAACGCGACGGTTTATTAGGCTGTTCTTTAGTTCCGAAATATTTACTATAAGATTTCATAAAACCAGCAAAATCCATTTTCCCACCCATCTCTGGGTCACCGACCATAAAGACCTGCATTTTGATGACATCACCAAAGCCGACGCCTAATTCTTTGAACGAGCCTTCTAAGCGTTTAAAAACACTTAATGCTTGGGTTTCGGTGTCACCGTAGTACTCGCGACTTCCCTTTTCTGCTTCTGCATTCACTGGGCCTGGCGTCATACCAGCGTGAAAAATCAATGTAGTATCTGGAGTGACTTCAACCGCACGAGAAATTGGAAACGGATTATTATTTGGCAATGCATGGCGCGTTACTTCAGCAAAACTGTTGGCACTGAATAAGGCGACTGCTGCAAGTAGGACGTGTTTTTTCATTTATGTGTTACTCCAAAGATTAATTAAGTTGGTTGATATAAGCGGCAAGGTTTACCGCATCAGGATCTGATTGCACCATCGAAACGGCGGCTTTCATTTGTTGTCCGTAAACATCCTTCGGCTCAGAGCCTCTAATGCCTGAACGAAAGTGATTAATTTGAGTCAGTAAATACCAATCATTAATGCCACTTAAACGGGGGGCGCCAATGGCTTTATTGCCTGAGGCATCAGCACCATGACAAGCAGCACAGGCTTGATAAAGACTTTTACCGGCCTCAATATCTCCGTGAACAGTTGGTTCAGGTGCAGGCGATTCAGTTTTACCTATCCATGCGGCAATAGCAGAAATATCGCTAGCCGTTAAATGTCTTGCCATGGCTAGCATTTCACTGCCTGTTGCATCGTCAGAATGAGCGCCACGTACACCGTTTTTAAAATTGGTAAGTTGGCGTTCTATATACCATCTTGATAAACCACCGAGTCTAGGCGCTCCTATGTTGGCATTACCTTTCAATTGGCTACCGTGACATACAGTGCAGTACTCTAACCCTTCAGGTGTCGGCGCTTCTGATGCATATATAGGGCTTGTGACAGTGGCAAAAAACAGAATAAATAGAGTAGATTTAAGCGACATGACTGGCTTCTCCACTTTTAGTGTTAGAACTGACTAATCGGTTAAATTGTTGTAAGGCTTGTTCGCTAGATGCCAATGCACCCTCTTGCCAACCACTGTGATGACTGATTTGATCGCCAATCATAAAATGACGGCCCTCAGGTTTTTGCAGAAGTCGGTAGTACTGATCAAAATCTTCTGGACTCATGCGCATACCACACCCCATTTGGTGATTCATTCGCGCCCAAGGGATGCTGATACCATTCTCAATGTACTTGCTATAACCAGGATGAATTTTCTCGGCATATAAAGCACCAGCGGTAAGTCGCTCTTGTGGCGTCATTTTTTCAAACATAGCCCCCACTTTAGGATCCCAAGTGTAGGCACCGAGCAAGATGCCTTTTTGCGCGTGAATATCATGTGACGGATACCAAATTTGACCGATAGGATCTGTGGTATAACTAATACCACCGTAAATACCGTCTCGCTCCCAGAAGCGCTCACTCATCTGGTACGCAATTTTGAATAAGTGCCCACGTTTTACGCTGTCTAAGCCAGACTGATAATCAGTTGAGAAGTTGTTGTCGATACCGGCCATAAAGTAGGCTGGAATATTGTTGAAACAGTAATCAGCTTGCACGGTATGCAGCTGGCCGCCCTGCTCGTACGTCACTTCCACGCCGTTATCACGGTTATAAATTTTCTTAACCTGAGCATTTAATACCGGTTGGTTTTTTAGGTTGCGCAAAAAGCCCTTTATTACGCCATCCATGCCGCCTACAGGCTCCATTAATGGTTCACACCAATCGTAGAGTTCAGCGCCCATTAACCCGCCATACCAGAATTGGCTGTCGAGCATAGCTTTTAATTCAATAGGAGCATGAGGTTTAGGAAACTCCAACATGCGATCAGTCGTAGAGCCGGCACGTCCACTACCAATATATTTACCATTTTCAGTCAAGTCGCCGTAAGTCTGGGAAAACTTCATCAGCTTGGCAACATCGTCTTCACTTAATAATTGATCGTATTGATTATTTTCAGCTGACTTCCAAAGCAATTCTGACATCAAACCACGTACATCAGTGTGGTACTCGATAATGCGTTTAGGTTTACCACCCAGTGAATCATCATCGTGAAAATAAGCCATCTTGCTACTATTAGCTTTGATCTGTAATGGCACATTCAATGCTCTGCAATAGTGCAACAGACGTCTATGGTGACCAGGAATTCGGGCAGGACCGCAGTTAAAAAACAAATTATCTTGTTTATCGAATTGGCAAATTTGTGGGTTGCCCATTTCATCGATTTTGTCCCCGTTGCGCACCGTTAAATTACGCCCACCAGGTCGAAAAGATGCCTCTAAAATAGTGCAATGAATACCGGCTTTTTCTAATTCGAGGGCTGTGGCTAAGCCCGCTACACCAGCGCCTAAAATAAGGGCCGTGGGCTGCTCGCCATTCGCTGCAGGCTTGATTTTAACTGGACCTGAGTAGTTGTCATCAGGCATTAACCCTAAAGCCAGACTGGTCTTGAGTAAAGCGGATGAACCACCTGCTGCCCCTACATAACTGAGAAATTGTCTTCGAGTAATATTTAGCATAAATAATCTAAGGTGAATCCTAATTAAGCGTTGCTGGAAAGTCGAAAAATCAGATTAGTATGCTAACGGCACTCACTGAATGACAGAACGCACAATAATGTTGAGCCGCCCCATACTTTGTTACACCCCCCTTATTTTACGTGGGGTACAGCGACATAATAGGTAAGTTAAAATACCAAATAATTTAAAAGCACAAAAAATGGATAAGTTATTCGGCATCAAAATTGCCTTTAATAAGAAATAACAAATAAGCTCCGAACGAAGCTGCATTTTTGTAGATGTGAATTGAGCAGTAAGAAATTAGATGTGATCGGTTTAAACAACGTTTTACGGCGTGTATTTGATAAATCCACAGAATCGAATATACGCTCACCGCATGAGCAAAAGCGCATTACGGTATAATGTTTGCAGTTTATCGATCAGTAGCAAAGTTACTTTATGTAAAACACTAGGTTAATTTGGACAATGTGATGAACACAAAACAATTAGAATATTTTTTAGCGACTGCGGAGCAAGGAAGCATATCAGGCGCAGCAAAAATTTTAGACGTGGCCCAACCCGCAATCAGTTTACAACTTGCAAATTTAGAGCACGAACTGAAAATAAAACTGTTCGAACGTAATTTTCGTGGTGTTGCTTTGACCACCGCAGGTGAGCAATTTGAAGAACACGCCCGGCTTATTTTAAATCAAATAGACAAGGCGAAACTGGAGATTATTGGCCAGCAAACCCAATGTAAAGGCAAAGTAGTTGTAGGCCTTAGTCAATCTATCTGCAATGTATTATCGTTCCAATTACAAACTGAGCTTGAACATCGTTTCCCTAATGTTGAACTAGCGTTTAGGGTGGGACCATCCTATAAGGTAGAAAATTGGTTTGCAGATCAGAAAATAGATATCGCCTTATGCTACAACGCAGAACTGAATAAAAACGCGGCAACCACCCTGCCCCTGTTAAGCGAGAAATTGTATTTATACATATCCCCTCGCCCGAAAAACCCCAGTTATAGCGAATTGTCATTGTACGGTTCCATTCCCTTTGAGTCATTGCAAGACTACGAGCTATTTATGCCCGACAGACGAGACGCTCTGCCGATGTTATTAGCCGCGGAAGCTGACAACTTAGGGATTAAACTTAAAACGAGAAACGCATTCGGTCAATTAATGACAACCTTGCATTATATCTCACAAGGTTTTGGCTTAGCCATTTACCCATCATCTGCCACTTGTCATTTAGAAACAAGTAAGCAAATAAGAGCCATTAAGATTATTCAACCTGAATTAAAACGCGATGTGTATCTACGATTATCAGATCATCAACGAAAAAATGCCGCAGTAGCCGCAGTGTTTGAATTGATACGAGAAACCACCGCTAACGCTCATGCTGATAACAGTTGGCGAGGTACACTGTTAGACACAAAGTACCGTCACCCTTCGGTGGTAAATATTGATAGCGCAGTTGTTGGTTAATTATGATACTACTCCAGCGTGAGGCATTTACGCTAAACGCCTCACGCTGAGTGTTAAAAAAGCTTAGTTATAAATAAAAATTTTAATAAATTAACGCATTAATTCCAATGCTTGTGTGCCGGTCATACCCATCTCTACGCCTAATAAACGAGCCGCATTTGATACGGCCAGTACTGGTTTTGTCAGCATATCATCATGAGTACGCACGCCAGATACAATGGCACATGCTTCGCCGGTTTTATTACACGTGTCAACGTCAACATAGCCACAGGCTAGTAGCCCGTTTTCACCTTGTACCGTAAGCAAAGGCAATTGTAGTTCAATGCGACTAAGTTTTAAGGCGCCCCAGTCAAACGTTTCAGCATGCACATTACCAACGATAAATAAGCTAAACGCTACCCCAATTACTTTCATCATATACTGACTCCTTAAATTAACTGACTAATACACATCTAAGCCTAGCCCTAATGCTTTGCGGGGCTACTCTGTGCAGTATTGATGCCATAGAGGCGTATCCCGTTAATTAAGGGATTGAGGGTAAGTGACTGATTTTATTGCACCAAATTAGCAATAATAAAGATAGCTTTGCACATTTTGTATTCATGTTGTTTGGAATATTTGTACGGCATGCCCGTGTTCAGAGTGAAGTAACGGTCTAACTGTTGGCTATATTAACGCAACAGTGCAAAGCATATTAGACCCACAATCGTTGAAATTAAAAAGCTCAAAATGGCCCCTTCCTTGACCATATCTTTTATCTCAATCTCACCGGTGCCATAAGCAATAGCATTCGGGGCAGTAGCGACGGGTAACATAAAGGCACAACTTGCTGCCATAGCGGCGGGGATCATAAATAATGCAGGGTCGTTACCCGATGACACAGCAGCCACCGCTAAAATCGGCATAAGCAAGGTTGCGGTTGCTGTATTACTGGTGATTTCAGTGAGGTAAGTCACAATTAAACAAATGGCCAAAATAATCATAACTAACGGCAAGCTGGTTAAACCCAGTAACCAATCACCCAAAATCTGACTTAAGCCAGATGCACTAAATCCTTTCGCTAATGCAATACCACCAGCAAACAGTAGCAATATCCCCCAAGGGATCGACTTAGCCGTTTCCCAATCTAATAAGCGGTTACCTTTGCCATTTGGCACAATAAACATCACCACAACGGCCGTAAGCGCGATAGTGCTGTCGCCAGCATAAGAGATATCAAACCAACCGCTCCAGCCACCGAATGGCTCGTTACGCGTGATCCATGCTAATGCGGTTAAACCAAAAACCCATAAGGTCCGAGACTCTTCTTTACGCCACGGGCCTAGTTCAGGTAATTCTATGTCCTGCTCAAGTGTGACATTGCGCGTCAGCCACAGGGCAATAATCGGCAAACTCACCACAACAACGGGAATTCCCACTTTCATCCACGCCAGAAAACCAAACTCTTGTCCGGTTTGCTCTTGATAAATGCCGGCAAATATCACATTAGGCGGGGTTCCAATTAAAGTCCCAAGGCCGCCCACACTTGCTGAATAAGCAATACCTAGAATAAGCGCAACTTTTAATTTGGGGTTGTCTACATGGGATAACACTGCTAATGCCATTGGTAGAATAATCAGCACGGTGGCAGTATTTGATATCCACATACTGAGAAAACCTGTGGCTAGCACAAAGCCCATAACCAGACGCCGGCCGCTGCTGACCCCGACCATTCGTACCATATAGACAGCTAATCGTTCATGAGCGCCACTGCGCTCAAGCGCCGTTGAGAGCATAAACGCCCCCATTAATAACAAAATAACATGACTACCTAATGCTGAAGCAGCCGTTGCGTGATCAAGCACACCAAACAAAGGCAATAAAGCAAAAGGTACAATAGATGTCGCAGGAATGGGTATGGCTTCGCTTACCCACCAAATAACCGTTAAGATGGTAATGGCAGCAGTTACCGCAGGCAGGTAATCCACGTTCGTGTAACGTAAAAATGCATAAAATCCGATGGCGAGCAAAGGGCCAATCAATATAAAGTGCTGCCGGGATAAATGCATAATATTCCTATCCTACTTAATTTAGCGCTAAGTATGCTGTGGTAACGGACTAACCATCTGCCCTGCACACTTGTACTTTGAGTAATTTTTTTTCATACAGAAGACTAATCGTAATATTCAGCCAACTTACGCTGCGCAGATGAGTATTCCCGCGATTTTTTCAATGCGTTAAAATCGCCACACGGTACTTTAGCTAATCGAGCCAAACGGGGATTGCTAGCAGTATCACTGGGTAAGCTATCGATTACCTGTGCTGCGGCATCGGGGTTATTACACACTAGCACCATATCGCAACCGGCGTGCATAGCCGCTTTTGCTCGTGCCGCGAAATCACCGATAAACGCTGCACCCTGCATAGACAAATCATCAGAAAATATCACACCGTCGAAATTCATTTTTTCTCGTAAGTAAGTTTGCAGCCAAACCTTGGAAAATCCAGCTGGCATTTCATCTACCTCGGGATAGACTACATGGGCTGGCATAATGCCGTCTAACAAACCTTTAGCATGCAACGCGGTAAAGACGCGCATATCAAGTTCGGTGATTTGCGCCAAGCTACGCCCATCGATGGGCATCGCGATATGAGAGTCTTCTTTAACATTGCCGTGACCCGGAAAGTGTTTTCCTGTGGCCTTCATGCCAGCACGGTGCATACCGGTAATAAAATGACTGGCTAAATTAATCAGCGGCTCGGGTTTGCTATGAAACGAACGATCGCCAATAACATCTGACACGCCATTTAAGTCAAGCACTGGTGCGAAGCTTAAATCAATATCAAATGCCAAACATTCAGCCGCCATTAACCAACCAAACGTGTCACAGTATTGCTCAGCCTTGGCCATAACCTCATGACTTCGATTGAAAATATCCCCCATGGCGGGAATAGCACTAAAACCGTGGCGAAAACGCTGTACTCTCCCCCCTTCATGATCCACCCCGATCAGCATGTTATTACGTGCCGACAGACGTATTTGTCCAATCAGTTCTGCTAATTGTTTTTGGTCATGGTAATTGCGGCTAAACAAAATAACGCCACCGACAAGGGGATGATCGAGTAACTCTCTGTCATCAGGTGTAAGTTCACAGCCTGCGACATCTAACATTAGTGGGCCCATGGATAAATCTTATAACTTATTGAATTAGATGCACTATAAGAGAACGACGACAAGAAACAAAGCATCAATACACGCAATATGCAGATAATTACCCGTAAACTAAATCTCGTTACCTTGGCAATGATATAAGGTGATTGCACATCGCCTACAAATTAATCATTAGAACTCATAGAAAAATCATAGACATAAAAAGTTATGACTTTCACCACTGGGGATGATTATACTACCCTAAATCAGCTATTTTAATGAGTTACTATGGGTTTTCACACCGTCGGATTGATAGGCAAACACGCCCATCAAGGAGCCAACTTAAGCTTGCAAGCGCTGATTGTTTATCTTAAACAAAAAGACTGCAGAGTGATCGTAGAACAAAGTTGCGCATCACAATTAACAGGCAATGGCTTTGAGATAGCCGATCTCGATACAATAGGCACCCAAGCAGATTTGGCTATAGTAGTCGGTGGTGACGGAAATATGCTTGGAGCAGCTAGGGTGCTCGCCAAACACAATGTTGCGGTAGTGGGCATTAACCGTGGTAACTTAGGCTTTTTGACTGACATTAATCCAGATGATATTGAGCGTCAATTAGACACTATATTTGACGGTGATTGCCAAATTGAACAACGTTTTTTATTGGAGCTAGAAGTTTACCGCGACGGTCAGTTACAAAGTACAAATTCTGCGGTTAATGAAGTAGTAATGCACCACGGAAAAGTTGCTCATATGATGGAATTTGAAGTCTATTTGGATGAAAATTTCGTTTTTAGTCAACGTTCTGATGGGCTAATTGTTGCTACCCCTACAGGCTCTACGGCCTATTCCTTATCTGGCGGAGGGCCTATACTCACCCCAAACTTAGATGCCCTCAGTTTGGTGCCTATGTTCCCTCATACCTTAAGTGCTCGGCCAATCGTCGTCGATGCGAATAGCACGGTACGAATAAAAGTTTCGCCAGAAAATAGAGACAACCTCCAGGTTAGTTGTGACAGTCATATCGTTTTGACGGTCTTACCTGGTGATGAAATAATTATTCGTAAAAATCCAGCAAAATTATCGTTAATTCACCCCAAAGATTATAATTATTTCAATGTGTTGCGCACCAAATTAGGCTGGGGTAGTAAACTCTACTAAACATCTACGTTAGAATAAATTTTAGGCAACTACTAGACAGCATTAAAAATATGTATATATTTACAGTTACTGTATATTTAAACATGTGTTGTGTATGTTACTTCATCTCTCAATTCGTAATTTCGCGGTGGTTAAATCTTTAGATATCGATTTGGCGCTAGGCATGACAGCAGTGACAGGCGAAACCGGCGCTGGTAAGTCTATTTCTGTTGATGCCTTAGGCCTGTGTCTTGGGGATAGAGCCGATGCCAGCTTTGTGCGCACGGGTGCGAGTAAAGCTGAAGTCTGCGCCACTTTTGATGTGGCAAATTTGCCTCTTGCTCAGAAATGGCTGCAAGAACAAGAACTAGACGACGAAAACGATTGTTTAATTAGACGTGTCATCTCTAGCGAAGGACGTTCAAAAGCCTTTATTAATGGTACAGCTGTGCCATTGCAGCAACTCAAAAATCTAGGCCAATATTTATTAAGTATTCATGGACAACATGCTCATCAGCAAATATTGAAGGCAGAGACTCAACGAGATTTGCTCGATAATTTTGCCGAACACCCTTCCCTACTAGCAAATGTTGCACAGCATTATGGCGCACTTCAACAAAAACAGAAACATTACCGAGAGCTGTTAGCTGGACAACAACAACGAACAGACCGTTATCAACTGCTGTCGTATCAAGTTACTGAGCTTGATGAGTTTGCCATTGCCGATGACGAATTTCTTGAGTTAGAAATAGAGCACAAAAAACTCAGTAATAGCCAAACGTTACTTGAACAAACGCAATTAACTTTTCATCAACTTTATGAAGCTGATGATTTTAATGCCTTGTCAGCAGTGCAAAACAGCATAGATATACTCAGCGAATTGCAAGAACACGATCCTACGCTTACCCCCATCCTAGGTTTGTTAACGGAGGCAAGCATCCAGATTGATGAAGCCGCACAAGAGCTTAGACACTACACTGAGCAGTTAGAAATTGATCCAATGAAAATGCAGCAGGTTGAGGCGCGTTATTCTCAAGCCTTAGACTTAGCAAGGAAACATCAGGTACAACCTGAAGCCTTGTATGCGCATCATCAAAGCTTAGCTCAGGAATTGTCTCAGTTATCTAATGATGATGAGCTTCTTGATAGTATGAAAGATGAATTGTTGGCGCTTGAGAAGTTATATTTTCAAAGTGCTGAAAAACTCAGCCTTTCGCGGAATAAAGCGGCAAGTAAGTTGGCAAAACGAGTCGAGTGTGAAATTCATAAAATGAATATGGGTGACGCAGTGTTTAAGATAGAAGTTGAACATTTAGCGCAAAGTGCTCCGCAGAAGTCCGGTTTAGATAGCGTACATTTCAAGGTATCGACCAACAAAGGTCAAGATCTCGATAAAATAGAAAAAGTTGTGTCCGGTGGAGAGTTGTCACGTATTGGCTTAGCAATTCAAGTAATTAGTTCACACAGTAGCCAAGTGGCAACCATGATTTTTGATGAAGTTGATACCGGTATTAGTGGCTCAACGGCATCTGTAGTGGGTCAGTTACTGCGTAAGTTAGGTGAAACGTGTCAGGTTATATGTGTGACGCATTTACCTCAAGTAGCGGCCCGCGCGCACAATCAAATGTTTGTGACTAAGTTCAGCGATAAGAAAACCACTGAAACTCATATGATTTCTTTGCAAGAAAATGAACGAATTGCGGAGTTGGCACGTCTATTAGCAGGTGACAAATTGACAGATTCTGCACTCGCCAACGCCAAAGAGTTACTACAAATCAGTAATTCTTAACAATTATGCATTGATTAGGCTGTCTTGGCTGAGTTAGGATGCTTCGCCTAACGGCCTTTAGCGAAGTACCTGCAGGGTCATTATTTTCCTAACAGCTGAGATATTAAATAAGAATGAAGTTTAGAAATTTATTGGTGGTGATTACTGCCGCATTGATGTTGTCTGCCTGTGCCGACTGGATCTATCGAATTGACGTTCCTCAGGGTAACTTTTTAGATGAGCGTGATGTTGAAAAATTGCGTATCAATATGACCAAAGAGCAAGTTGAATATGTGCTCGGAAAGCCTGTTGTTGAAGACTCGTTTGATCATGACACTTGGTACTATTTGTATCAAATGAAACGAGGCATGAGCAAGCGCGGTAAAGACTTTCGTAAAGAACTAAAAATCCACTTTTTAGATAATCATGTCAGCGAAGTAACCGGTGATTTTGAGTTATCTGAAGAATTCAATACAGCCCTTGATGAGTAAAAACCATACAAGGTAATTATTAGTGTCGATGGGTCTTTTCTGCTATCTATTCTTTAGTGGTTGCGAAAAAGCCCCCTCGGCGCCTAATTCCGCTATTACGTATTCAATGCGTGATTTTCCCCCTCGTTCGTCTCCTTTCTCGTTCATTTAGTTTGTTGTTATTTTGACTGTCCATCTTCGCGATAGTTGATCAGTAAACGCATTAATTTAATTTACTCTATCGAAATTGACTCGGTGATTGTCATAAAAAGATCGCTAATTCAGGCTAAAGTTAGCCGAGCTACCGATAATTGTGGCATAATATGCGCCGAATTTTTCCTCAGGTCGCCTCTTCATCCTTAGGAACTGAATTGCAGTAGCAACATCAGACAAGAGGCATACTAATGGCTAGGAATAACACTTTTCACCTTAAATACTCGGAAGAAAACATTGTTAACGACCGCAAACATCACTATGCAATTTGGCGAAAAGCCATTGTTCGAAAATGTCTCAGTTAAATTTGGTAACGGAAATCGTTATGGCCTAATCGGCGCCAATGGCTGTGGTAAGTCAACCTTCATGAAAATACTAGGGGGCGATTTAGAGCAATCGGCAGGTAATGTGTCCACTGATCCCGGTGAGCGCATTGGTAAATTGAAACAGGACCAATTTGCTTACGAACAGTATAGCGTAATTGATACGGTAGTGATGGGACATACCGAGCTGTGGAAAGTAAAAGCAGAACGTGACGCAATTTATGCGAACCCTGAGATGACCGAAGAGGATGGTATTCGTGTTGCTGATTTAGAGTCAGAGTTTGCGGAAATGGACGGTTACACCGCCGAAGCGCGTGCCGGAGAATTACTGATCGGTGTTGGTATTCCTGTTGAGCAGCATTATGGCCCCATGAGCGAAATTGCTCCAGGTTGGAAATTGCGCGTATTGCTTGCTCAAGTTATTTTCTCTGATCCTGACATCATGTTACTTGATGAACCAACCAACAACTTGGATATCAACACCATTCGCTGGCTTGAGGATGTCCTTAATGAGCGTAACTGCTCCATGATCATCATCTCGCACGATCGTCACTTTTTGAACAGTGTATGTACACATATGGCAGATTTGGATTACGGCGAAATCCGCCTTTTCCCGGGCAACTATGACGAATACATGACAGCATCAACCCAAGCCCGAGAACGCTTGGTCTCAGACAATGCCAAGAAAAAAGCACAAATTGCTGAATTGAGAACATTTGTAAGCCGTTTTTCTGCAAATGCATCTAAATCTAAACAAGCGACTTCCCGCGCTAGGCAAATTGATAAAATTAAATTAGATGATATTAAACCCTCTAGCCGACAAACACCGTTCATACGCTTCGAACAAACGAAGAAACTGCATCGCTTAGCACTTGAAGTGTCAGGCCTGTATAAATCGTATGAAAACGAATTGTATAACGGTTTAGATTTGATGGTTGAAGTTGGTGAACGCATTGCTGTTATCGGTGAAAACGGTTTGGGTAAAACAACCTTGTTGAAATGTTTAGTCGGTGATACCGATTTAACTGCTGGGGAAGTGAAGTGGTCTGAAAATGCCAACATTGGTTATTATGCACAAGATCACGCCCACGAATTTGAAAAAGAAATGACCTTAATGGAATGGATGTATCAATGGGCGCAAGAAGGTGATGATGAGCAAGTCATGCGCGGTACTTTAGGTCGGTTATTATTTTCACAAAATGAAATTACTAAATCAGTTAAAGTGATATCAGGTGGCGAGCAAGGCAGAATGATGTTTGGCAAGCTAATGCTTCAGCGTCCAAATATTCTGGTTATGGATGAACCCACCAACCATATGGATATGGAATCCATTGAATCATTGAATATGGCGTTAGAAAATTATGCTGGCACGCTGATATTTGTCAGTCACGATCGTGAATTCGTATCATCAGTTGCCACGCGTATAATTGAGATTACGCCTAATGGCATCGTAGATTTCCGTGGAAATTACGAAAGTTATCTAGAAAGCTTAGCTACGGCTAAATAGGTTATTTACGTCAGAGTCTGGGGATAAGATATTTACCCACAGACACAAAAAAGCCTGAGTGACATTAATGTGACTCAGGCTTTTTTTATGAATTTAGGACATTAAGACCTTAATTTTTGATTAGGCGTTAACTAACCATTTAACAAATTGCTTGGCTTCAATTGCATTAGCAAATTTAGTATTTTGACGACCTTGTTTGTCGGCAAATGCCACGCTTTGTTTGTTTACAGAAATAGAATGCACTGGGTGCGAAACACGGATCTGCGAACCGTTATATAAATAAGACATAATAAAACTCTCTTTCAATTAGCGCGATATTTTAACGCGCGAAATTCAACGAAGCTTCACTATTAGATTTGACGATTACTTTGCGACTTTATATAAGTCTAGGAGTGATAAATAGCAAGCATATGCTCGCTCATTCGCCTTTCAATAATTCAGCTTAATATTTTTGTTTTTTTAAATGCTGGCTGACTGGATCAAGGTAAGACAAGACATTAACAAGCTACCGAAATGGCAGCAATGCTTATAAATGCGGAGGTTGATTCATAAGCAAGATAGGACATTACAGTAGTTTGAAAATAAACGCAATAGCTATTTTAGGAATGTTTAGTGTTATTATCACAAATCGGTACCTATATTATTAGAAACATCTATGGCCACTAAAATTGCTGTCTTTGTAGACGTGCAGAATATCTATTACACCACACGAGACGCATATCAAAAGCAATTTAATTATCGTAAATTCTGGCAACACCTGAGTGCACAAGGCGAAATTGTAATAGCCAATGCTTATGCAACTGAACGCCATGATGCTCAACAGCAAAAGTTTCAAGCGGCGTTGAAACATATTGGATTAACGTAAAGTTAAAACCTTTTATACAGCGCAGTGATGGCTCAGCAAAGGGGGATTGGGACGTGGGTATTACTATAGACGTACTCTACGCTGCAGAGCATGTAGATCTTGTCGTATTGCTTTCAGGGGATGGCGATTTTGACTTACTGCTAAAAGCAATAAAAGACAAACATAAGGTTAATACCCAAGTGTATGGTGTGCCATCTTTGACCGCAAATTCGTTAATTAATGCATGTGATGAATTCTTCGAAATTGATAAATCACTGCTTCAGTGAACCTTCAACATCAATAAATTATAGCCTGTCCACTGGGTAAGAATCGACAGGCTGTTCCTCACGAATAAAACGACAATTTTATAAGCTCTAAAATATATGGGAAACGATAAATGCGAGGCTATACGCAAGCATACCGTAGCCTACAAACAACCCCCAAGCAATTTTCCTACTACCTGTTTCGCCCTTCAATGTAGCAACCGTAGCCACGCACTGCAGCGCTATTACGTAAAATATCAGTAGTCCTAAGCCTGCCCCTAGTGTCAGTCCATCGGCTTGTATATTGGCCGCTAAACCGGCTATATTTTCATCAGCGCCTTCTATACCAAATAACGTACCTAAGGCACCTACAAATACTTCTCGGGCCAGAAACGAGACTAAAATAGCAACGCCATAGCGCCAGTCTAACCCTAATGGTTCGAAAATTGGTTCGATCCATTGTCCGATGACGGCTAAATATGAACCTTGTAGTTCATGCTCAGAGCTTGGAAAATATCCCAAAAACCAAATAACAACCGACACGACAAAGATCACGGGACCCGCACGGCGGATAAACTGCTTAGCACTGGTGATAACTCTTAACATCAAGGGCTTCCAGTGCGGTAATCGGTAGTTAGGTAATTCTAAAATAAATGGCATTTCAGCCTTATCGCTGTCTCTATCAGTAAATTTATCAAGCAAAACACTGACCGTTAAAGCAGTCATTATACCTAAGAAATACAGTGCAAAGAATGCCGTTCCCTGAAGACTAAAGAGCCCGCCTACGTATGTAGTATCAGGGATCAAAACGGCAATAAGCAATGCATAAACAGGTAATCGAGCTGAACATGACATCAGTGGAATAGTCATCATAGTGATCAAACGTTTGCGAGGAGACTCTATGGTACGGGCAGCCATAATAGCTGGGATTGCGCAAGCGTGACCCGAAAGGTAAGGAATAAAGCTGCGACCAGATAAACCGAAATAGCTCAACGGCTTATGACATATCAATGCAGCTCTAGCAAGATAACCACTGTCTTCCAGCAATCCTATAATGAACGTTAAGACCATAATTTGAGGGACGAAGACAAGGAACGAACCAAACCCGCCAAAAAGCGCATCTTGCATAAAATCGTTGATTATTCCCGGGCCGATGACAGAAGTAGCGATCTGTGCAAGCACTACGATTATATTTTCAACCCCATCCATCAGGGGAGTAGCCCAGGTAAATATGCTTTGAAAAAGCAAAAACATAATCCCGAAGAACGCGATACCACCCAACACGTTATTCAGTAAAAAACTATCAATACGGTTTTGTTGTTTTAGGACAATATCCGCATGTATCCCATAACACTTGGCAATACGACGACTTACATTAAATACGCTGTCATCTTTTGCCACACTAATGGTCGGTATAAATTTTTCTGGTTGTTTGACGATGTCATTGAGGGCCGCTTTAAATTCATGTAGCCCAATCAGTGTTTTCGCAGATAATGGAAAAACCGCCACACCGAGGTCTTTTCCTAACTGCTCGCAATCCATGTGATGATTAAATCGTTCAACTTCATCAATCATATTCAATGCGAAAATCAGGGCTTTACCATGCTGCTTGGCTAAATCCCGCACTTGTAAACCAAACACCAAGCTTCGTTCTAATCGCGTGGCATCCAAGTTACAAACGATGAGGCTGGTGTTATCGTCATGCATGGCTTCATGAATCTTTTCAACGGCTATCTCTTCATCTCTAGACAACGTACTGAGGGAATATGCTCCAGGAAAATCGACCAATCGGTGCTCACCAAACTTTCCGCTTTTAAGCTCTACGGTCACACCTGGAAAGTTGGCTACTTTTTGGCGCATTCCAGTTAATTGGTTGAACAACAGACTTTTCCCAGAGTTGGGTTTACCGACTAAAATTATATTTTTCATTACAATACTTGATTAAAAAGCCTCTTAATAAGTAACTAAGAGAAATAAGAAAGATGCCTAATAACTGTGCATTATGACTGAGTAAGCCAAAGTCAGTATTTAACGAGGAAGATTAAGAGAGGCCGCTGATAGCAACCTTATCGGCAATACTTTGCTCAAGGGTATATACGCAATCACCGATTTGAACGACGAGAGGCCCACGCAACGGGCTGCGACGCAGGCAGCGAACAGTTTGACCATCGCTCAATCCCATTTCCAATAAGCGATTCATTACCGCCGGTACTAGTGAATTATCTAGCCCGCTAATCAACGCTGATTTTTTTGCCGGAATATCCCAAAGCGTCATCGCACCCTCTTCTATCAATACAAATGAAAACTATTTTCATTTATAACATATAATGGGCTTCGGGCGCAATGTGATTTCCTTAACTTACCTTAAGGTGATCAGCAACTAAAAATGCCATTTCTAGCACTTGATCTGCGTTCAAACGCGGGTCGCACTGGGTTTTGTACGCTTGTGCTAAATCGTCATCGCTGATTTGATATGCACCACCGGTACACTCTGTTACATGTTGGCCAGTCATTTCTAGATGAATACCACCAGCATGGGTTCCTTCAGCACGATGGGCGGCGAAGAACTGTTGAATTTCACGTAATATCGCATCAAAGTTGCGAGTTTTATATCCGCTTGATGCTTTGAAGGTATTACCGTGCATAGGATCTGAACTCCAGACTACGTTACGCCCTTCTTGCTTCACGCGACGTAACAAAGCCGGTAATTTCTGTTCAAGGTTGTCAGCTCCCATGCGCGTAATCAACGTTAGACGTCCTGACGTGTTATCAGGGTTTAACGCATCAATTAAACGAATTAGTTCATCACCTTGCATGCTTGGTCCGACTTTCACGCCTATTGGATTGTGGATCCCACGGAAAAACTCAATATGAGCATGATCTAGTTGACGTGTGCGCTCACCTATCCACAGCATATGAGCAGAACAGTTGTACCACTTATCAGTTAACGTATCGACGCGAGTTAGCGCTTGCTCGTAGTTAAGTAAAAGCGCTTCATGAGAAGTATATAAACTGGTTTCATGTAGTGTTGGCGTGTTATTGGTATTGATACCCATCACATTCATGAATTCTAAAGAATCTTGAATACGACGCGCCACGTCTTGATATCGCTCTTTAAGAGGATTGTTTTCAACGAATGCCATATTCCAACGATTCACTTGATGCAAGTCAGCTAAGCCACCTTGGGCGAAAGCACGCAGCAAGTTTAGTGTTGAGGCACTGCGATGATATGCATCTAACATACGTTGCGGATCTGGCATACGCGATGCTTCAGTAAATTCAAAGCTATTGATGATATCGCCACGGTAACTGGGTAACGACACACCGTCGATAGTTTCTAAATCACCTGAGCGAGGTTTAGCATATTGCCCTGCCATGCGGGCAACTTTTGTTACCGGGCAGCGACCTGCGAAGGTCAGTACGATGGCCATTTGTAAAATTACTTTGAACGTGTCACGAATTTTGGGCGCATTAAATTCATCAAAGGATTCTGCACAATCGCCACCTTGAAGCAAAAAGCCTTTACCATCAGCTACTTGGCCTAACTCTTTAAATAATTGTCGCGTTTCGGCAGCAAAAACGAGTGGTGGATAAGATTTAAGCTTCTGCTCAACATCGCGCAAGTGTTGTTGATTCTGGTAAGTGGGTTGTTGCAATATTGGCTTTTGACGCCAACTATCAGGTTGCCATTGGCTCACAGTGTGTCCTTAAAATAAAAATGAGATCGAAAAAGGGAAATTTAGTTCGCAAAGAAGATGTTTTCAACATCGCTTCAGACGCTTATCATACCTGATATACTAGCCTATGAAATACGCGCATGGAAAGTTTACCGATAAAAACCCAATTTAAGTGGTTTACCGGAGGTAAGTTTGCAATATGCTATTACCTTCAGAGTTGCTAAATTCACGAACTTGGCAATCAAAAATATCGCTTAGTATGGCTGGCGTCATTACATCTTTAACCTCACCGAAATGTTCCAACATCCCAGAACGCATCAACCAAACACGATCTGCATACTGAGTCGATATATTAAGATCGTGGTGGCTCATCAACACGATATTTCCAAGCTTTGTCAGTTCAACAAGACAGGACAACAACAAGTGTTGATGACGAAAATCTAATCCTTGGCTCGGCTCATCGAGAAGAATTAGCGCTTGGCCCTGCTCAATCGTCGGCCAAATTTGCATTAATGCACGAGCAATTTGCACTCGACGACTTTCACCACCGGACAGCGTAAGCAATGAGCGGGTCATAAACGGCTCTATTTCCAGGGCATTTTCTAACATCGCAGGCATAACCATATTATGCGCAAAAAACGAGAGAGACTCTCGCACGGTAATCGCAAAAATATGACTCTGCTGTTGCTCTTGAAAACAGCGAAAACGCGCCAGCTCAATCATGGTTAATTGAGCTATATCGCCGTTATCAAAGATAACGCGGCCGGTATCTGGTATGCCAAGACCTGAAACAATCTGCAGTAAGCTTGATTTCCCCGCCCCATTTGGCCCTAGTAAGTGAACAAATTGTCCTGATTCAGCATACACATTAATATTATCTAAACGCTGCGAAAATGTAAGATTTTCAATAACGAGCATCAGCTATCTCATCTGCCGATTGAGTCGTAGTATTGAATACAGAAAAATTGGACCGCCTAACGTAGCGGTCAACATAGAAACGGGGACACTTGCATCCCCAGCGACACGTCCAATTAGCACAACGACCATTAGCACAATTCCGCCCAACAACGCAGAAGCCGGAAGAATAAAGCGATTATCAAAACCAAAAAAATTGCGCAGCATATGAGGAACAAGCAAACCGACGAAAGCAATAGAGCCAGCAATAGACACCGCAATACCTACTACTAGCGCGCACGTTAACAACATAATTTTGTGAAAACGCGGGACGTTCAATCCCGCCAATTGGGCGCTACTGGCCCCAAAATAGAGCCAATTCAATGCCCTGCCCTGACACATTAAAAAAACCAGCGATAGTAGTAAAATTGGAGCAGCGACAAGCAATACCTTCCAGTCCGCCTGATTTAGGCTACCCATCAGCCAAAATGTCATGTTACGCATGGTTTGCGCATCAGATAAGAAATGTAGCCAGGCAATGACAGCACCACTTAACGTGGAAATGGCAATACCTGCTAAGATAACGCCGGAATGAATACCGGTTAAACGTTTGGAAATAAAATAGATTGCCGCCGTTGAAAGTAGAGCCCCGAAAAAGCAAAATACTGGTAACAAATACTGCACATATAAAAATGGCAACGTACTGCCAAAGACTAAAAATAATGCAGCGGCAAGGCTCGCACCACTACTGATACCAATAATACCCGGGTCTGCTAATGGGTTACGTAACAAAACCTGAAGCACAGCAGAGCTTACGGCTAAACCAGCCCCGACGATAAGCGCAGTTATCACTAATGGAACACGTAATTGCCAAAATATACGCAGCTCGACCGGATCAAAAAATACGCTGGTTTGCTTATTAATGTTCAATCCACCAAGCATTACCCAAGCACTGCTCCCGGCAAGTACACCTAATAAAAATACGAGCCAATATTTTTGTTTGCGATCAAGATGCTTAGGGTTAAGCAAAACGCGCCTTAATATGGTCAATTAAACCGTCAGATGCTTTCTCAATAAGATCAAGGACATATTCAAAGCCGCGCTTGCCGCCAAAATAAGGGTCCGGTACTTCCTCTTCTTCTGCATCACAGAAACTCATCATCAAGGCAATTTTATGTTGATATTCCTCAGGACATATTTCTAATAATGCACGCACATTATTTTTGTCCATGGCAATAACATAATCAAAACGCGCAAAGTCTTTCACCTCAACTTTGCGACACTTGATTTTTTTAAAGTTATAGCCACGCTCTTCTCCTACCGCTGTTGAACGTTTATCAGGGGTTGAACCTATGTGGGCGCCCAACGTTCCGGCAGAATCAATATCTATTGCAAGGCCTTCATGTGCCGCTTTGTGACGAAAAACAGCTTCTGCCGTTGGAGAACGACAAATATTGCCTAAACACACAAAAAGCACGGAGGTTAAGTTCTTCTTTATTTTCTTATCAAACACCTGAATAACGTCCGTTGAAATGGTTAACCGCATGGAATAACGACTGATTAGTTGGTTAATATGTTTTGCTCAACAATATTTGACCGGCTTAATATATGTAAAACTTAATTTAGATTTTCAGCAAATATTTAGCTAATTTGTGATTATCTTTCCACAGTTGGTAGCTTTTTGTTAATCTACCTAAATATTAATCTACCCGTGTCATGTATGGATGAATCGATAAAGATTACAACGGCTTGTCAACAAGTACAGTGCCTCGAGTGTGGCTACTTAGTTGAGGTGCCGCCTCTTGTTCACCGTCAACGTGCACAGTGCCCTCGGTGCCATTATGTTATCACAACCTATTATCAGAATATGGTACAAAAACTGGTAGCATTCTCCGTAGCGGCATTAATTTTTATGGTTGCTGCGCTTAACTTTGAATTTTTATCCTTCAGTGCCAACGGGCAGTATCACGCTATTAATATCTTTAGCAGTATTGAAACACTCGCCGACAACGACTATCTAGCACTGGCGATTTTGCAAAGTACGGTTATTCTGGTCCTGCCGGTGACGATTCTAATCTGTTTATTGTACCTACTGATACCCGTGTTATTTGGTAAAAAACCAACATACGCTGCTCCACTTCTTAAATTCATTTTCGCACTGCGTGCATGGACGATGGTGGAAATTTTCTTAGTGGCGGTGCTGGTCAGCTTGGTGAAAATCATGTCCATGGCTGATATTGGTATAGGCTTGTCATTTTATGCATACGCCTTATTCGCCATATGCATGACCTACACCTTGATGTATCTAGATGAACACCAAATGTACTTACTCACTTCATGCGCGCTACCCAAAACACCGAAAAGACATTCAGCATCACATAGCATTCAAACTACCTGGGCTCTGTTGTTTACGTCTTTACTGCTTTACATACCGGCTAATGTTTTGCCTATTATGCACACTAACATTTTAGGTGATGACGAGCCCAGTACAATATTGGGCGGCGTAGTGACCCTTTGGAAAATGGGCTCGTATCCCATTGCTGCGATTATTTTTATCGCAAGTATTTTAGTCCCCATCGCCAAATTCGGCATATTGTGTTGGCTAAACTATTCGGTTCAAAGCGATTACAGTGGTCAAAAGAAAACGCGCATGATCAGCTATCGACTAACGGAGTTTATTGGGCGCTGGTCGATGATTGACGTATTCGTAGTCGCTATTTTAGTCAGTCTTATTCAGCTAGGAAACATCATGAGCATATACCCAGGGTATGCAGCGCTTGCCTTTTGTGCAGTTGTCATTTTAACCATGTTAGCGGCAATTTCATTCGATACAAAATTAATTTGGAGCGACCAGTAATCATGCCAAAAAATGGTAAACCAGCTGAGATAAAAAGTGTGACGAGTATTTCAAAAATATGGCTAGTACCTATAGTGGCACTATGTATGGGTGCATGGATGTTCTATCATCAATGGAGCAATCAAGGCCCTCTTATCAACATCGTATTTGAAAATGCATCCGGTTTAGAGGCCGGCAAAACCAAAATAAAAATGCATAATGTAGATGTGGGCGAAGTGAAAACTATCGCCCTGACGGAAGACTTACAAAAAGTTTTAGTCACCGCCCGCATGTCCGCTAACTCTGACGGCTTATTACGCGAAAGCACTGAGTTTTGGTCGGTTAATCCTCGTATATCACTCAATGGCGTATCAGGCCTAAACACGCTGGTCTCTGGTACATATATTAATATGTCAACGAACTTAGAAGGCCCATCCAGTCGCGATTTTGTTGCCTTGTCGGCACCTCCAATAACGCCTAGCGGTACACCTGGCTTGCACGTTACATTAAACAGTAATGCAGAGTTTGCTTTCAAAGAGGGCGATCCTGTCATCTATAAAGGCTTAAAAGTTGGCGAGTTTGAAAGCATTTATTTTAACTTCGACGAACGAGTGGTCTATTACAATACCTTTATTCAAGCGCCGTATCATAAGCTTATCACCACCAACACTAAGTTCTGGAATAGCAGTGGCGTACAAATGGATCTAAGCGCTAACGGCGTAAAAGTAAGAATGAGCAGTATAGAGACTTTGATTACCAATGGCGTCGCATTTGGCGTGCCTGATGGTATGCCCGACGGTGAAAGAGTTACCGACCGTACCTATTTTAATATTCACGAGTCATACGAGTCAGCCGCTGAAGAACGTTACAAAGCGTCAGCAAAATATGTAATTCTAGTTGACGATACAGTGCGTGGTCTTCACGTGGGTGCACCAGTGGAGTATAGGGGCATTCAAATAGGTAAGGTCTTGGATATTAATCCCCCCAATAGCAATCAACAAAAATGGTTGGATTCAGGTGTCGCCATCCCTGTCATCATTGGTATTCAGCCAGGACGTATTGAGCAAACTGATGATAAGGTGGGTATCGAGCATATAAAAAATCAAATGCGGACTTGGATTAAAAATGGTTTTCGAGCTTCGCTGCAATCGGGTAATCTATTAACCGGTGCACTATTTGTTAATCTTGAGCAATACCCTAACGAAACATCATCTAGCATTGGGAAATTCCAAGAATATGAAGTGATTCCAAGTATCTCTAATGAATTCTCGCAAATTACCGAAAAAGTCAGTGCGATTCTGGATAACATCAACGAAATGGACTTGGCTCAGCTATCCGTTGCAGCCAACCAAATGATGGCAGACATTAGTGCCAGTGCGGATAGTATGAACAGTACCGCAGATGATTTTGCTGGTACCTTACGTCAAATGGATGAACAAAATGTCAGTCAGAAGCTAGCCTCGGCACTTTCCGGAATAGCACAATTAACCCAAGGATTTGCTGTGGGATCTACGACAAATAATGAAATAAACGACACATTAGATACATTGCAACAACGTTTACGTGAATTGCAACCATTGTTGCTTGAATTAAACCAAGCCCCGAATAGTCTAATATTCGATAAACAACCTAAGCCTTATCGTCAACCAGGTCAGGTGACTGATCATTCTCAGCAAGAGCAGAACTAATATGAAACAGTGTGGCTTTTTTATTCTGATATTAATGTTAAGCGGGTGTGTTACTTCACCCGAGCGAACTCAGCAGGTCTATCTGTTAAACAGTGATGTGCCAATCATGGATGGGTCGGATGAAAAGGTTGCCTCCATTGTAGTAATAGACAAAATATTGCTCGCAGAATATTTAATGCGTCCAAATTTGGTGATGCAAGTGGACGGCAATCAATTGTACTATTCTGATATGGATTTATGGGCAGAAAATCTACAAACGAGCATCCACAGAACCCTACTTGCGTGGCTGAATGAATACGCAAAAGATACTCGTTTTGTAGCTTATAACACGCCAGAAGCAGTCGCAGGCCAAAAACATTTAGTTGTCAGCTTTGAGCATTTCATGCCTACGGATAAGGGAACGGTTATATCTAACGGTCAATACTGGTTGATTGAAAAAGGCCAACCAAGTAATCAAGTGACACAACAGAGTTTTGCGCTAACCTCGACACTCAGTCAAGAAGGTTATAGCCATAGTGTTACTCAATTGGCTAAACAATTGACTCAATTGAGTGCGCAAATAGTGGCAGACGTTGAACCAAAGTAATAAGGAAGTTTCATTGGAATGTTAAACGTCAAAAGACTGATTAAAGCGTACCTAGATACGGGTACAAAGGAAAGTAACTCTCCTTCAGTAAGACAGCAAATTCAAGTGACTAATTTGTTCGCTTTTGTTGGCTACACCATTACATCTATATTGGGTGTAAGTGCTCTGATCCGCAGTAATCTGGAACATAATGACGACTACTTTTTAGGCATAATATTATTAGTCTCCTGTACGCTTTTCTTTCTTTCTCGCATCGTACTCAAGCACTTTCAAACCAAAAGAGGTTATCAATTTTCCGCCAATATGATTATCTCAGCGCTGATGGTATTGATGCTGTATCTAATCATTACCGGTGGGGTAAAAAATACCGGCCCTCTTTGGATCTATGTTGTTCCACCAGTGGTTTTATTCTTTCGGGGCTTGAAACAAGGTTTGATACAGCTCAGTATTTTTGCCATCGCCGTAATAGTAATATTGATGTACCCGAATAATCTACTGCTGCATGCGCAATACAGTTATGAGTTCAAATCTCGTTTAATCTATTCTTTTTTAACAGTCGGTATGCTTTTTGTATTATACGAGTACTCCCGACAACGCACATTTAGAACACTTCAAGAATTGAGCCAGCGCTTTGAAAAACAAGCTAGGCTTGACACTCTTTCTGGCTTACAGAACCGTCGTGGTATGCTAGAAAAGCTCGAGTACGAGCACCGACGTACTCTTAGAAGCAACAAATGTTTGACGCTTATGATGTGTGATATTGATCATTTTAAATTGGTAAACGACAAGTATGGTCATGACATCGGAGATAATGTTATCAAAGACGTTGGTCAACTGTTCTTCCAAGGCGTGCGAAAGCAAGACACTGTAGCTCGTTGGGGTGGTGAAGAGTTTTTATTTTTGCTGCCCGAAACCACCGAGGAACAAGGGTTTGTGTTAGCAGAAAAGTTACGTATCAAAGTGGCCAAACAAGAATATCTTGCTGACGCAACAAGTTTGTCGGTCACCGTCAGTATTGGTATTTATCAAATGCATCCGCAAGATAGCGTAGACCACGCTATCAGTAGAGCTGATACTAATTTGTATCGCGCGAAAACTCACGGACGAAACTGCACAGTTAAAGCAGATTAACGATTATATTCCCACCAAGAATACGCATTATTATCACAATATATGGTTTTATTCATCGCATTTTGGCGGGGCAATTTTATAAAGACGAGCTGTCGTTTACGTAAACCGCCCTCAATCTCTTATCAATAAAGGTAACATAACAAGACTCATGCGTTCTAAACAACATACCCAGATTGAAGATGTCACTTTTAATTGGCGTGTCGTACGTCAACTTTGGCCCTATCTCTTAGAATTTAAAAACCGAGTATTTTTTGCCATGCTGTGTCTTATTACGGCTAAAGTCGCCAGTATTGGACTACCCTTTATTCTTAAGCACGCCGTAGACACACTTAATACCACTCAACCAAGCAATGCGATAGTCGTCGTCCCCTTTGCACTTATCGCCGCGTACGGCTTGCTGCGCTTAGCAAATGTGTTATTCGGGGAAATACGTGACACGCTATTTGGCCGCGTAACTGAGCGCGCTATGCGCAGAATTAGCTTGCAAGTTTTTGAACACTTACATCGACTTGATTTAGATTATCATTTAAACCGCCAAACGGGTGGCCTTTCACGTGATATCGAACGCGGTACCAGCGGCATCAGCTTTCTGATGCGCTTTCTGGTGTTTAATATTGTCCCAACTTTACTTGAAATTCTCGCGGTGGTAGGCGTGCTCTTTTATAATTACGGATGGAGCTTTGCGTTCATCATTTTGATTTCCGTGATCAGCTACATTAGCTTTTCCATTAAAGCCACCCATTGGCGTACTGAGTTTGTAAGGGCGGTCAATCAAGCCGATTCACTGAGTAACACCAGAGCAATTGATAGTTTATTAAATTACGAAACCGTAAAATATTTTAATAATGAACATTACGAAGCCGAGCGTTACGACGTGGCACTAGCCGATTGGGAAGTCGCAAGGCGCAAAAATCGGTTGTCGTTATTCGCTTTAAATACAGGCCAAGCTACTATTATTGCCATTGCGATGACCAGTATGATGGCTGTTGCAGCCTATTATGTGGCTCAAGGGACCATGACCATAGGGGATTTCGTGTTGATTAACGCATTCACTATGCAAATTTTTATGCCACTCAATTTCCTCGGTTTTGTTTACCGAGAAATAAGAGGTGCCCTAGCCAATATTGAAAATCTGTTTACCTTGCTCAGCAAACCTCCTTCAATCGTCGATAACGACACCTCACAATTGCTTAAAGTAACAAAAGGGAACATACGTTTCGATAAAGTCAATTTCGGTTACGGCCCAGACAGACAAATATTACATGACGTAAGTTTTGATGTGCCTGCGGGTAAAAAAGTAGCTATCGTTGGCCCTAGCGGTGCAGGTAAATCTACCATCATCAAATTACTGTTTCGATTTTATGAGGCAAGCAGTGGGGCTATATTGATTGACCAACAACCCATTACAACCGTTAGTCAGGCGTCATTGCGCCAAGCAATCGGCATCGTGCCCCAAGACACCGTTTTGTTCAATGATACTATTTTTGAGAATATCCGTTACGGTCGCCCTGATGCTAGTGATGATGAGGTAAATGACGCCATAAAACATGCCCACCTAGCAGCCTTTATCAAGGCACTGCCCAAAGGACAAGATACCCAAGTTGGCGAAAGAGGATTGAAATTATCTGGCGGTGAAAAACAGCGTGTCGCTATCGCTCGGACTATCTTAAAAGGAGCACCCATTTTGTTGTTTGATGAGGCGACATCGTCCCTTGATAGCCAATCTGAACAGGCGATCCTAAGCGCATTTAGGGAAATAGCTGTAGGCCACACAAGTCTTGTTATTGCTCACCGACTCTCGACCATTGTCGATGCTGACAGTATCATAGTGATCCAAGACGGCCGAGTAGTAGAACAAGGTGAACACAATCACCTATTAGCCCAGAAGGGCCCATATTATCATCTATGGAGTACCCAACAGAAAGTGAATACATCTGATGACTGAAGCTACAAACCAATTACTCATTGAAGCAATAAACCAGACGATGCCTTTTGGCAAATATGCTGGCAGAAAACTTTTGCAGCTGCCAGAACCTTATTTAGTCTGGTTTAATCAACAAGGCTTTCCTGAAGGCAAGCTTGGCCAACAATTAGCGTTAATGCACGAAGTGAAAGTCAATGGGCTCGAAACCATGCTCAAGCCCCTGTTAAGATAATGAGCAGTTCTTACTCCAACCGTTCATCGCGTCGTAGGCAGAAGAGTAATAGCTTACAATACGATAACATCGACCGTCAGATTTTAGTGCTGCATAAAGCGATGGCAAATAAACTTGTTAGTCACCCTGAATTACGTCAGCAGGTCATTGATACGCTTGAGTCGCGCTATACAAACGGCCAACTGCGCCATGGGGGTTATCTAATATGGACTTGCTTAATGGAATATATCGATGATGAGCCAGACGTTTTTATACAAGGCGTATTAGCTGATACGCCACAGATGCGTAAACTGCGACGCAGAACGCCTTTCGTTAATTTATTAACCGAAGAAGAGAGAATGGCTGCGTTAAATGAAACAGCTTCATGCCCCTAGCAGTTTAATTTACGTTTACCAGTAAGGATTAAAATAAAAGGTAAGCATAAAGCTATTAAGCTACTTGGCGTGGGCACTGAAATAGCATGATCGGCATTTGTATTTAACGTTGATTGAACCAAGAACGTGCCATATAAGTTGTTAGACTGATCGAGTTGATCGTTATGTGCTTGGTCAAATGTGCGTCCATATATATTGGCTAATGCACTACCATTTACATAACTCCCTCCCATACGAATTCTTAAAGACTCGCCTTGATATAAACCGAATGCATATGTTTGATAGTATCGGCTACCCTGCGTTGCACCAAATAAGCTCTGCCATTGATTCGCTTGTGCATAACATAATGTGCTATTGGCACAGTTTCGCTCATAATTTAACGGTTCTTGCGTATCATGGCGGATTAACTGAATGTCACTGAAAGCGGTATCTAACAATCCCCAGACATCTAGCGCACTGGCATATTCCCAGCCAGCAAACGCACCGCCCGCTTGGCGATAACTCATATGACTCGTCATCGTCAAATCTAACCAGACGAGACCACTAGTACTGTCTTTCACTGCGAGATTATCGCCTGAATCAAACGCACCCCACTGAATAAGTTCTGCTTGAGAGTTTGCACTTATTAGTGTGAAAATGACGAGTAAAGAGCGAGTCAGGTTTTTCATATCGAGTACCGTGATCTTATTGTTTTTATTGAGTAAAAAGCAATATTAACAAGTTAGTCATGGTTTAAAATTAGCCAATGGTATGACGAAATAACTTCCCAGAAACGAAAAAAGCACCCGAAGGTGCTTTCTTTCAAACGTATGACTTGGTCGATTAACGACGTAGGCCTAAACGCTTGATTAGATCTTGATAACG
>TARA_R110001632_G_scaffold136529_1_pt1 | contig 115205 bp, 114 predicted proteins | sample TARA_R110001632 | Tara Oceans TARA_R110001632 (sample SAMEA4398266) | marine metagenome | biome: Polar Biome; feature: [SRF] surface water layer (ENVO:00010504); material: water (ENVO:00002006), including particulate matter (ENVO:01000060) such as... | depth 5 m
GTGTAGTTTATTAGATGAAATGTAGACGTTCTATTATGGGTGGCCTGATAACTTATAGCCTGATAACTTATATTATGGGTGGCCTGATAACTTTTTGATGGGTGGCCTGATAACTTGCCATAACTTATATTATGGGTGGCCTGATAACTTTTAGCCTGATAACTTTGGGTGGCCTGATAACTTTTTATAACTTTCCTGATAACTAATAACTTAACTAATAGCTATCATCTGTACGTAAATATTCCATCGTTACTCTCTCTATTTTTATTATTGTCTATGCTTATCACTCACTGAGTGGCTGCCGCAACTTATAGCTAAGATTGCCATTAGAATAATAGCTAAAGCGTAGTGCATACTTTTTAGCTATTGCTCACCAGTAATGGGGTAACTAACTGATTTCTTTTATCGCACGTCCGATACCATCAACCGTTAACGGAAACATTCTGTCGTTAACTATCTGCTGTATAACAGATATCGAGTGATGATAAGGCCAGTGCGTTTCCGGCTGCGGGTTTAACCACGCCACTTTATTGAAATGTGATAAAAGGCGGTTCATGTAGTCTATGCCGGGCTTTTCATTCCAGTGTTCAACACTGCCGCCACGTGCCATAATTTCGTATGGCCCCATGGTGGCATCACCAACAAAGATCACTTTATAATCACTACCAAAAGTTCTAATAACTTCTTCAAGATCAACTGTTTCTCGATAGCGACGCTGATTATCTTGCCAAACTTTATCGTACAAACAGTTATGAAAGTAGAAAAACTTTAAGTGTTTAAATTCGCTGTGCGCTGCGGAAAACAATTCTTCACAGGTGTGAATATACTCATCCATCGAGCCACCGATATCAAAAAACATCAGTACTTTTACCGCGTTATGGCGCTCAGGCTCCATATGAACATCAAGCAAGCCACCGTTTTGTGCGGTAGAGCGAATAGTGGTATTAATATCAAGTCTTTCACTAGCGCCAGTACGGGCAAATTTACGCAGTTTTTTTAACGCTAATTTGATATTTCGCGTGCCCAGTTCACGGTCTTGATCAAAGTTTTTAAACTCTCGTTTGTCCCAAACCTTCACCGCACTATTATTACGGTTTTTGTCTTGACCAACGCGAATGCCTTCCGGATTATAACCATAAGCACCAAATGGCGAAGTGCCTCCAGTGCCTACCCATTTACTACCACCTGCATGACGTTTTTTTTGTTCTTCAAGCCGTTCTTTTAAAGTTTTCATTAAGGCTTCAAGACCACCTAAGGCTTTAAGCTGTGCTTTTTCTTCTGGCGATAAATTTTTCTCAAACTCTTTTCTTAGCCAATCTTCTGGCAGAATTTGATCAAAAATATCTATACTTTCAATGCCTTTAAAATATTCAGCGAAGGCATTGTCGTACTTGTCATAATGAATTTCATCTTTAACCATGACAATTTTGGCCAGATTATAAAATTCTTCTACATTGGCAAATACCACGCCTTTTTTTAATAGCGCGATAAGATCGAGTAGTTCACGCAAGCTACAAGGAACTTTGTGTTTTTTTAGCGTGAGAAAAAAGTCGATAAACACTGTTATATCACCCGTTTCGTCTGCTCATAAAGGCTAATTTTTCCAGCAAAGAGACATCTTGCTCATTTTTCAGTAAGGCGCCAAATAAAGGAATTATGTCTGATTTTTTATTCAATAAGACATCTTGTGCAAGATCATCCGAAATCAGCAATTTTAACCAATCAATTAACTCGGAAGTTGACGGTTTTTTCTTGATGCCATTGACTTCTCTTAAGTCAAAAAATACCTCTAAGGTTTGCTTTAATAAGTCTTGCTTAACGTTAGGGTGGTGAACATCTATAATTTTTGCCATTTCATCTTTGGTTGGAAACTTAATGTAATGGAAAAAACAACGTCTTAAAAAAGCATCGGGTAATTCTTTTTCATTGTTCGAGGTAATGATAATAATAGGTCGTTGTTTAGCTTTAATGACTTGTTGTGTTTCATAAACATAAAACTCCATCTTATCAAGTTCTTGAAGCAAGTCATTTGGGAATTCTATATCGGCTTTGTCAATTTCATCAATCAATAAAATGGGGCGTTGCTCTTCTTCAAAAGCCTGCCATAGTTTGCCTTTAACAATATAATTTGAAATATCATGAACACGTTCATCGCCTAATTGACTATCACGTAATCGAGATACTGCATCGTATTCGTATAAGCCTTGCTGTGCTTTGGTGGTTGATTTGATATGCCATTGATACAATTTACAATTAAGCGATTTAGCGAGCTCTTCAGCCAACTGAGTTTTACCTGTACCCGGCTCACCTTTGATCAACAATGGTTTTTCTAATGCTATCGCGGCATTTACCGCCATTGTAAGGTCATTAGATGCAATATAATTATCTGTACTTTTAAACATGGATTACCCTATTAAATTTGTTACGTTTTATTTATTACGCTTTACTTGTCTTCCACTATGACTTGCTTGGCCCAGGGAAGAATATATTCGTGGTTTGCTGATAAGTTTTATATTCTGGTCGTTTCTGCACAGAATAAAACTCAGACGGTACCGCTCCGGTATAAGTCACTAAGGTGGTGTACACCATTCTTGAAGCCAGTAAAATACCGATACCTAACAATGCCCAAATGATCAGTAAGTTGACCTTATTACTTGCAAAAACACAATGGATAACAGCAAACAGTAACAAAGCATCTTTTTCTGGTCGAATAAATAAATGTTGGTCGGCAACTTTCGCTGTTTTAGTACAACGTGGGTCAACCACGACAATTTTACCACCACGCTTTTGAATGGCTTTCATGCGGCCAATGACGTTCGGAGCAGTCATCATACTGCCATTTGAGACCACTGGATTGCCACCGATAATTAACATAAAGTCAGTACGGTCAATATCAGGCACAGGAATAAGCATACCAGCACCTAACATGAAGTTAGCGGCAACATAATGTGGCATTTGATCAGCCGAAGCCGAGCTATAACGATTGATGGTACCAATAGATTTCATAAAAGGTTTTAAGAACAAGCCATTGCCAAGACTGTGGGCATTAGGGTTGCCTAAATATATCGCTAAGGCGTTTTTACCATGAGCCTGTTGAATCGCTTTAAATTTTTCTGTTATCTCGGTATAAGCTTCATCCCATGATATATCATCCCAACCTGTGTCTGTGCGTCTTATCGGGGTTTTCAAACGATCTTTATCATTATGAAAATCTGCTAAAGCGGTTGCTTTCGGGCAGTTATACCCTTTACTAAAAGGGTCTTTTTGATCGCCTTTAATCGACAATATTTCTTGGTCTTGATACTTAATTTCCAAGCCACACATGGCTTCACAAATATTACAGTTTCGATAATGTGTTTTAACGTCAGTCATGTTTAAACCTATGCTGATAATACGCTATCGACACTTACGTAAGTCAACAGCGTTGAAAGATGAGTTTATAAACTAAGCTAATTTACTGGTATTAAAGCCTTATCTACTATCAACAAAAAGTTATCAATAAAGAGGCTATAACATAAAATACCGTATTGCGAATGCAGCTAACACTGCCGTTATTATTATATTAACTATTTATATTTCTCATTAGCTTAAGTTATCGGGTGAAAACCATTATAGCTTCACAATCAACTTGCCTTTATTCTGGCCAGTAAAAAATAAGTTCAAACCTGTCATGGCAGATTCAAGACCATTAAGCACATGAGCACGATGTTTAATTTGTCCTTTCATCACGTAAGGCGTTAATTTCGCTAACAAAGCAGGTACTTCGCTAAAATGATCTGGCATAGTAAAACCTTGTATAGTTAAACGCTTTTTAATGATAGGGATCCAGTTTGGCGCAAGATCTGGCTCTGCTTTTGAATAATCAGCAATCAGTCCACATACCGCTATACGGCCATGAGCATTCATACGAGCAAAAACATGGTGCTGTATGGGGCCACCGGTATTTTCAAAGTAAATATCAATGCCGTTTGGCGTTAATTCTGCTAACTTCTTTGCTAAGTCATCAGCTTTATAATTAACCGCACCATCAAAACCTAATTCGTTGACGATCCAATCCGCTTTTTCATCGCTTCCCACCACGCCTATTACGGTTAAGCCATCAGCTTTAGCTAATTGACCAACAATTGAACCCACAGAGCCTGCTGCGCCTGAAACCACGATAGTTTCACCTTTTTGTGGCTTACCAATACTGTAAAGCCCTTGCGTTGCCGTTAAACCCGGTAAAGCAAAAACCGATAAAATAGCTTCATCGGGTAACGGTGCAGTAACTTTATTTAAGCCAACACCACTACTTAAGTGATACTCCGTCCACCCCATCATACCCATCACGCGTTCGCCGACTTTAAAATCAGGGTGCTTACTTTCCACTACTTCTCCAATACCTGAACTACGCATAACATCACCCAACTCAACCGGTGGAATATAGCTTTCTGTATCTGGGCTCATCCAACCGAACATTGCTGGGTCAAGGGACATATGATTTTGCTTCACTAAAAACTGACCTTCACCGACACTAGGCATGTTTCTGGTGACAACTTCAAATAAATCAGGGCCAACGGGACCAGCACCTGGACGAGCGATTAAGTTTATTGCAGTGTAAGTACTCATGTTTTTTCTCTTTTTAGTTGCTGTTATTAATTTTTATTATTAGTTTTTTTAATTTATCAATAAAGCGCATTAGGCAACTAACTGACTAATCGGCTTTATTTGCTTAATATCTTGTGTTTGATGGAAGCTTTTAAAAGCAGCTGCCAGCTTTTCACTTTCTAAAAATACTTGTTGCCAATATTGCAAACGCTGCTCAGGTTCTAACGTCACAAAGTCCTTGCGATCAGGAATTTTTCCGTATGGAAGTGCATCAATAAAAGCTTGTGATGGGCAGACTAATACCGTTTTATCGTAATGTTCAGCACGGACATTTCTTGACAACTTTTTGTCAAACCAACCTGCTTTTAACGTTGAACTAAAATGCGGATAAAGGGTTAAGCCATCAAGCGCTAAGTCGAAATGATAATCAATAATACCGCCGTCTCGATACATGCCCGGCCCACAGTCGGCAATATCTTGTATGCCCTGCATCACCATAGGAATAGCACCCGAGGCAAGTAAAGCATCTTTAATATTATTTTCGCTAAAGGCTAAACGCGTGGTCGAAATATTATCGGGGTCATGCAGCTGTAATTGGCTCTCTTGATGCTGAAAAACATAACGCTCGTACTGACTTTTAATCAATGAACGTTTTGCACCATTGCGCAATAAGCTTGATAACAACCCTAAGCCCAATAACACTTTATTTTCTGAGGCAACTAAGCCTCGACATTTGGCGACAACAAAGTGTGCTTTGAAAATTTTATTATTAATAATTTCTTCAGCGCCAGACTCGCCAAATAATATATCTAATAATTCTCGTGCTTTATCGGTAATTTCAGCGGCGTTAGCCTTACTTGAATAAACCGTTTCACTGTAGTTTTTGGCTAATCGTTCAATGGCTGCCACAGGATCTTGTTGGGCAAAACAAGCCATTCTAAAAGCGCCTGCGCTCGAGCCAATTAAGTTTAATGGTTGCTGTTGATGCTGAAAAAAATCACCAAAAAAATATTTATCTAATCCGTATAAAACAAACCATTTAGGCCCTCCACTAGCGCCTAGAAAGTTATTAAAAATATCAGGGCTAAAGCCCTTTTCTTTAATCGTTTTTAAAGCCGTTTCACCAGCATAAATTTCTAACATATATACCTATAACACCCAGCGGTGCCAATTTCAGAATGCCTGAGCCAATGGTACTCAACACGCATTTTTATTATTGCTGTAGCCTTCAAACAGGTGTAACGATGAACCTGCTTTACACAGCTGTCCCTTCATTTTGAAGTGGCGTGGATATAAATCAACATCAGCTTTACGACAGATTAATCACAGCTATTCATCATAGCCATGATTAATCTAATGCTTTATTAACGCAGTTCTTTGCGCAGTACTTTACCGACATTGGTTTTTGGTAACTCATCTAAAAACACCACAACTTTCGGGCGTTTGTAGTTAGTCAGTAACTCAGTACAGTGCTCAATAACATCGCGCTCGGTTAAACTAAGGTCTTTACGTACCACAAATACTTTCACCATTTCACCGGTAGCATCACTTGGCGCTGCAACAGCTGCGGCCTCTAGTATACCTGGATGGGTAACCAGTACTTCTTCAATTTCATTAGGGAAAACATTAAAACCCGAAACGATAATCATGTCTTTTTTACGATCCACAATAGTAAAAAAGCCATTTTCATCCATAGTGGCTATATCACCGGTGGCTAACCAACCGTCTTTTAGCACTTCATCGGTTGCATCTTGACGATTATGATAACCCTTCATGACCTGCGGACCTTTAACCCACATTTCACCCGGTTTACCAATCTCAACTTCTTCACCGTCATCACCAATTAAACGCACATCAGTCGAAGGTGCTGGTATACCAATAGTGCCATTGTAACTTTCTTGATCGTAAGGACTCATGGTTACCAAAGGTGAACATTCCGTTAAACCATAACCTTCTAGCAAACGCGTAGCCGTCACTTTTTCCCAAAGCTCAGCGACTGGACGCTGTACAGCCATACCGCCGGCAAAACCTAATTTTAAAGTGCTAAAATCAAGTTTTTCGAAACCTGGCGTATGTAATAAACCATTAAATAAGGTGTTAACGCCTGTAATAGCGGTAAAAGGATATTTATCTAATTCTTTAACGAAGCCAACCATGTCTCTTGGGTTAGTAATTAGCAGGTTGGTGCCGCCAAAAGGAATAAAACACAGGCAGTTAGAGGTTAAAGCGAAAATGTGGTACAGCGGTAAGGCCGTTACCATCATTTCTTTACCTATTTCGTAGACATTTTTAGTCGAAGCATTCGATTGTTCAACATTAGCAATCAAATTACGGTGCGTTAACATCGCCCCTTTTGAAGGACCCGTTGTACCACCCGTGTATTGTAAGAACGCTAAATCATCGCCTTTTACCGCAACCGGCATATAACTAAGTTTTGCACCTTTAGCCATAGCTTTATTAAATTTAACCGCACCCGGTAAGTTATATGCTGGTACTTGTTTCTTAACGTACTTTAGGACGCAATTGACAACCGCGCCTTTAATTGCACTTAAACGGTCACCAACACCGGTGAGGATAACTTGATTTATATCCGTTTTATCAATCACGGTTTCAAGCACATGAGCAAAGTTTTCAAGGATCAGGATAGATTTTGCACCTGAATCTTTTAATTGATGTTGTAATTCTCGAGGAGTATAAAGTGGATTAACATTAACAACCGTTAAACCAGCAATCAACGCACCAAATAATGCAATAGGATATTGCAAAAGATTAGGGATCATAATGGCAAATTTATCACCTTTTACTAAACCCAAATCGTGCTGTAAATATGCAGCGAAATCGCTCGCTTGCTGACCAAGTTCTTGATAAGTAATACTACTATCCATATTAATGAATGCGACATTATTCTTGTATAACTTGGTATATTTTAAAAACAAATCCGCTATAGAGTTATATTTGTCTGGATTTATTTCAAATTCAACGCCTGCTGGATAACTTTTCTCAAGCCAAACTTTTTCCATGGTATTATCTCCCCAATCACTAATATTTAGTGTATCTAGTGCCATTGTTATTATTGTTAATGTTGTTCTTACGGCTATTTATAACCTTGTTCATATCAATCAATGACACTCTACTGTACATGTTACTGCTTGATTACTAAAGCACTTCAAATAATCCTGCAGCACCTTGACCACCGCCAATACACATGCTGATCACCACATATTTAACACCACGACGCTTACCTTCGATAAGTGCATGCATAACCATACGCGTACCGCTCATGCCGTAAGGATGACCAATTGAAATGGCGCCACCATCTACATTTAAACGATCTTCTGGAATACCTAATTTTTCGGCACAATATAAAACTTGTACGGCAAAGGCTTCGTTAATTTCCCATAAACCAATATCGTCCATGGTTAAGTTATTACGCTCGAGTAATTTTGGAATCGCGTAAATAGGACCTATGCCCATTTCATCAGGTTCACAACCAGCCACAACCATGCCACGATACGCGCCTAATGGTTTAAGTCCACGTTCTTCGGCTAATGCTCGTTCCATCACCACAACGGCTGCTGCACCATCAGACAACTGAGAAGCATTGCCGCCAGTAATCGTGCCGTTATCTTTTACGGCTTTTAATCCTGACAAGCCTTCAATATTAGTCGATGGACGGTTGCCTTCATCTTTAATTAACGTGACTTCTTCTTTACTGATATCGCCGGTAGCTTTATCCATCACTAACTTTGTTGCCGTCACCGGTACAATTTCATCGTCAAATTTGTTTGCTGCTTGTGCCGCCGCTGTACGTTGCTGTGATTTAAGCGCGTATGCATCTTGCTCTGCCCGTGAAATTTCATAGCGATTAGCGACAATTTCAGCAGTATCTAACATCGGCATATAAATAGCTGGTCGATAAGCTTTAACACTTGGGTCAACCGCGCGATGCATATTCATTTTGTCGTTTTGCACTAAGCTAATTGAGTCACAACCACCCGCAATAACAACATTAGCGCCATCACAAACAATATGATTAGCTGCTGTCGCTATTGACATTAAACCTGATGAACATTGGCGGTCGATGGTCATGCCCGCAACAGATACCGGTAGCTCGGCAGCCATAGCCACTTGACGGCCAAAGTTCATACCTTGGTTGCCTTGAGTTAATGCCGCGCCGAAAATACAATCATCAATTTCATTAACATCGATACCGGCACGCTCTACTGCAGCTTTTACAGCAACGGCCGCTAATGTTGGGGCTGATAAATCATTAAATGCGCCTCGATATGCTTTACCTATTGGCGTACGTGCTACGGATACTATGACTGCTTCTCTCATGATAATTCCTGTTTGTAATATTTAAAATTCTAATTTTTTATGAGCTAAGTTATAAAATATTTAATCATCATCCTATAACTGTGTTGGCAAATAATGTTACAAAAGCTAGCCGCTTACTGTTGCTGTGACTTCATAAATGCCATCGCTTTTAACACAAACTTTTCACCTTGTTTAGCCCCTGATGCTAAAGATGCTTGCGCACTTTCATTGGTAAGCTCAGACCATTGCTCACGAACTGTTTCAGGACTTTGCTGATGCTGTGGAATAAAGCAACCTTGTGTTTCAACAATATTGGCACTTGAATAACCACCCGCACCCGCACATAAGATAAAACGATTAGGGGCATCGTCATCACACAGCGTTAACATACCTGCGGTAACCGCTTCAGGTGCAAAGGCCTGTACAATTTCTGGCGGCATTAAATCCTCGGTCATGCGTGTACCCGCTGTTGGCGCTAAGGCATTTACACGAATATTATTTTTTGCACCTTCGAGTACTAACGTATTCATCAGTCCTAACACCGCCATTTTTGCTGCGCCGTAGTTTGATTGACCAAAATTACCGTACATGCCACTCGATGATGTCGTCATAACAATACGGCCATAGTTTTGCTCTCGCATAATTTCCCACACGGCTTTAGTACAGTTGACGGTACCCATAACATGCACATCCATGACCAGTTTAAAGTCATCTAAAGTCATTTTGGAAAAAGATTTATCACGTAAAATACCGGCATTATTGATAAGAATATCGACACGGCCCCATTTTTCCATGGTCTGATTAACCATGTCTTGCACTTCATCAAAGTTAGCTACATTAGCGCCATGGCTGATTGCTTCGCCGCCATGCTCTTCAATTAAACGCACGACTTCTTGCGAGGCTTCTGATGAAGCGCCACTACCATCGCGAGCACCGCCTAAATCATTTACGACAACTTTAGCCCCTCTTCTCGCCAACTCTAAAGCGTGCGAACGCCCTAAACCGTTACCTGCTCCTGTTACAATAGCTACTTTACCTTGGAAATTAATGGTCATACTTTTTCCTTAAAAATTTTTATAAAACTCAATATTTACAATCGCACAAGCAACCAATAAGGCTACTTAACCATTTGCACTGAAATCCACTCTGCAACAAGTGCAGGGGTATCACAGCCTTCAATTTCAATGGTCACTTCGGTTGATAAGCGATACTGTCCGGGCTTTTTCTCTTCAATAGCAAGCGTTTTTGCATGAGCACGCACTCGGCTATTAACCGTAACGGGTTGTAAAAAACGCACTTTATCAAAGCCGGCATTCAATCCCATGTAGAATCCGTCGATAATGACACTGAACTCTTCAGCAAAATGCGACAACATTGATAACGACAAGAAACCGTGCGCAATCGTAGCGCCAAACGGCGTAGCTTTCGCTTTTTCTTCATCAACATGAATAAATTGATGATCAAGGGTACAGTCAGCGAATTGGTTAATTTGCGTTTGGGTAATTTGATGCCACTGAGTTGGCGCTGCTTGATTGCCAATAAATTTAGCAATGTCATCTCTATTGATTACTGTCGGCATTCTTTTTCCTTTGGTACGTTAACGTTACCAGCTATGAATGAATTTTAAGCGATAACTCATGCTAATCCCGACAGTAAAATTAAACAAATGAATAGTTTTCATACCTCGGTATTTATTGTACGAATAGTTTGAAAGGAGAATGTTATGACGGTGACTGGTAGAGCCTATTGATATATAACAAAAAAAGCATTATCGGTAAGGCGACAATGCTCTTTAAAGTGGCAATTGAGTTAAATGGCTTATTGCTTATTGCTTATTAGCAATAACAATTATGTACCGTTAGATTAAAACCACTCGGTCTGCATATCAAAACTGGTACTGTCGGTACTGTTCAGCGTTTTTTCCCAAACCGTGATCTGTGGTAACTCGATACGATAAAAGTATTGCAAGGCTTGCAACTTTCCCTGATAAAAATATTTATCGTCTTGATGAGGCTGCTCAGCTAATGCCTGCGTCGCAACAATACCTTGTTTTAACCATAACCAAGCAATAATAACGTGGCCAAACATCGACAAATAATTAACCGAATTGGCCAGTGCAAGGTCAATGTTTTTCGTCGACATATCCGTTAATACTGTTTTAGTTGTATGCTTTAGCATACTAACCGCGCTGAGTAATTCATCAGAAAACTCATTTAAGCTATCAAGTTGTTGCGCCAATATGATGGTTTTATTAATTTCATTTAAGGTCGCTAAGTACCCTTCCATGTTATGCATGGGTACTTTACGGGTGATTAAATCTAATGATTGAATACCGGTAGTTCCCTCATGAATAGCATTGAGTCGGTTATCACGATAAAACATCTCAACCGGATGTTCATTAATATATCCATGCCCGCCCATCACTTGAATAGCATAAGAGTTAGCTTTTGGACCATACTCAGAAGGCCAAGTTTTGATGATCGGTGTTAAAAAATCTAATAACGTATGAGCGTATGCTCGTTGCTCTGGCGTTGCTGCGGTTTTTTCATCGTCACTGAGCTGTGTACCATAAAGCACTAATGCCATTGCACCTTCAGCATAAGCTTTTTGCGCCAATAACATTCGACGAACATCGGCATGTTCAATAATGTTAACCATAGGTGATAGTGGATCTTTACAAGAAGGTAGTCGGCCTTGAGGACGGTTTTTAGCGTAATCAAGTGAATACTGGAAACCGGCTGTTGCCAAAACTGCACCGCTTGTGCCCACCATAATGCGTGCTTCATTCATCATATGAAACATGTATTTTAGACCGTGATTTTCTTCACCAACTAAATAACCAACCGAACCATTTTTTTCACCAAAACTTAATGCGGTTGAGGTTTGCGCTCGCCCGCCCATTTTGTGAAATAAACCGGCAAGGGCAACTTCATTATCTTCGCCAATCGAACCGTCATCATTTAATAAAAACTTAGGTACGACAAATAACGAGATACCTTTTACACCTTTTGGTGCACCTTGGATACGAGCAAGCACTAAATGAACAATATTTTCACTCAGATCATGATCGCCACCCGAAATAAAAATTTTACTGCCAGATAAGCGATAATTACCATCGCTGCCTTTTACGGCTTTAGTCGACAAATCACCTAAACCAGAGCCACTGCCAGGTTCAGTCATCGCCATTGTGCCCATAAAGCGACCATCTAACATAGGTTTAACCCAAGTATCGATAAGGTCTTTACTGCCATGTGCTAACAACAAATTAGCATTGGCGGTAGTTAACATGTTGTAACCCATTCCAACACCACCGGCAATGGTCAGATAAGTCGCTGCAGCACTCGCAACGATTGGCGGTAATTGCATTCCCCCTAAGTCATAATCGGCCATTGCAGAACTAATGCCTGAAGCATTCACCGCTTCAATAGCTGGTTTAAGTTCAGGAATTAAATGCACTTTTTTACCATCGAAAGTCGGTTGATGGGTATCTAATTTCTGACGAATAGGCAAAAAGTGCTTTTCTGCAATCGCTTTTGCCGTGTTAATAACTTCATTAAATGTTTGGCGATCATGGTCTTGATAGCGTGGTCGTTTTATCAATTGCTCGCTATCAAATAGTTCATAAAGCATAAATTCCAAATCACGCTCATTTATCATTGCTACAGCCATACGATTCTCTTTTTTCATTTAACAGTTAAAATTTATAACTTGGGTTAGCTAGGGCATGTTGATCTTGTCGTTTACAGCGCGGTTACACTTGAAAAAGCAAGCTTGACAGCTTGCTTTTTCAAGGTACGTTACAGACTATGCAGCAGACACGCCACCGTCAATGGCAATACACTGACCCGTCATATAAGTATTGGCAGGTGATAACATCATCAGCATCATAGCAACAATTTCTTTTGGCTCAGCTAAGCGGTTCATTGGAGCACTACGCCCCATTTTGCTTTGCTTTTCTTCATCAGCGAAGTTAGTCACCATCGGCGTTAAGGTAAAAAATGGACAAATGGCATTAATGCGAATGTTATTACGACCATACTCAACTGCTCCGGTTTTGGTTAAACCAATCACCGCATGCTTAGCCATCGAGTAAGCGCTACCACGTGGTGCGCCACCTAGTCCAGCCATAGAGCTGACATTGAGAATAGCCCCCTCACCTTGCGTTAACATTTGCTGTATTTGATGACGCATACCAAATTGTACACCTTTAACATTAATGGCAAATTGCATGTCCATAATGCTTTCATCAATATCATGTAATGGCATAAATTCATGCGCAATACCGGCATTGTTAACACCAATATCAACACGGCCGAAGGCTTCAAGAGCTTTATCGACCATGGCTTTGCATTGTTCATTTTTAGAAACATCACACTTCATTGCAAATACTTCGGCGCCAGTAGCGGCAATACCATCAGCCACTTTATGAACACCTACTTCGTTAATATCGCTGATCACTAATTTAGCGCCACGTTTGGCCAATTCTTCAGCGAGTAACTGACCAAAGCCTTGAGCTGCGCCGGTGATCACAGCGACTTTACCGGTAAAATCTAACAATGGATCCATGATGTATTTCCTTTAAATAAAAGTGTCTATTATTGTTTTAATACTTTTTATGCGTTGATTAATTTTCTTTGCTTAATTTTTACTGGCCTAATCCGTACTGGCCTAGTGTTGACTGATTAAGCTTGATGCTCTTGAGTAATAATTTCTAGCGCCATTAACGCGAGCGGCTCAACAAAAGCACCAACTTTATCAGCGTTAGCATTTGATGCATTACCCTGTGATGCTCTTTTTGCAACACCTTGCACAATGGCGGCCAAACGGAAAAAACTAAAACTCAGATAAAATGACCAATGATCTATATGGTCAATGTTCATACGTTGGCAATATTGCGCAACATATTCAGCTTCGGTTGGAATACCTAAACTGTTACGGTCAATACCTTTTAAGCCATCAATACTACCCAAGCCTTGTGGCATACGCAGCCCCATACATTGGTAAGCTAAATCAGCAAACGGGTGCCCCAACGTTGATAATTCCCAATCTAAAATGGCGATAATTTCCGGCTTATCTTTGGCAAACATAATATTGTCTAATCGGTAGTCGCCGTGAACTAAACACACCCGACCATCATCTTCAGGCAAATTGGCTTCTAACCACTGACCTAATTTATCCATGGCTGGAATAACCTGTAGCTCAGACGCTTTATACTGAGCTAGCCAACGTTCTAGTTGACGGGCAAAATAATTACCCTTCTTGCCGTAACTGCTTAAACCCACCGCTTCAATGTCAACATTATGTAAGGCAACAAGCGCCTTATTCATTGCTTCATACATTTCAGTTCTTTGCGTGTTATGAGCAATTTCGCTCAGTGAAGCATGCCAATAAATACTGCCGTCACAAAACTCCATTAAATAGAACATTGAACCAATAACGGTGATGTCTTCACACAAGTGATAAACCTGTGCAACAGGCACGTCTGTGTTTTTCAGCGCCTTTAATACCCGGTATTCACGGTCAACGGCATGTGCTGATTTCAATAATTTTCCCGGCGGTTGTCGGCGTAACACATAGGTGCCTGATTGTGCTGAAACTTTATAAGTAGGGTTGGATTGTCCGCCACTAAATTTTTCTAAACTCATTGGCCCTTGAAAGTCATCAAGGTGTTGTTCGAGATAAACCGTTAATGCTTTAATATCAATAGATGAGGCATTTGACATTTTTCGCTACTCTTAATAACAATGGAATTAACGGCAAGCTAGTCTACTTGCCGCGATGTAGTCTCTATAAAGTGATAACCATAAGGTCATAACTTACTCGGCTTTTTGTTTGACCAGATCTCGACCTAATTGCATCATATGTACTTGGTCAGGACCATCAGCAAGGCGTAAGGTTCTTTGCCCTGCGTAAGCATGGGCCAAAAAGGTATCTTGGCTTACACCAACAGCACCATGGCACTGGATAGCACGGTCTAAAACATCAAGTGACATGTTGGGCGCAACAATTTTTATCATCGCAATTAAATCTCTTGCTGCTTTATTACCTTCGGTATCCATTTTTTGGGCCGCTTTTAAGGTCATTAACCGTGCTTGTTCAATTTGACAGGCTGAAATGGCAATGTCTTCACGAACCGATTGCTGTTTGATCATAGGACGACCAAAAACAATACGTTCATTAACCCGTTTACACATTAAATCAAGTGCACGTTGGGCAACACCAATTGAACGCATACAGTGATGAATACGTCCAGGCCCTAATCGACCTTGGGCAATTTCAAAGCCTTTACCTTCACCAAGAATTATATTTTCAACTGGTACACGGACATTTTCAAAAGTGACTTCAGCATGACCTTCTGGTGCATCGTTATAACCAAACACTTGCATTGGGCGTACCATAGTAACCCCAGGTGTATTCATTGGCACTAAGACTTGAGATTGTTGAATATAACGATTGCTGTTTCCTGGGTCTGTTTTGCCCATCACAATCATCACTTCACATTGCTTACGACAGGCACCACTAATATAAAACTTACGACCGTTAATAACATATTCATCGCCATCACGCTCTATACGCAACTCAATATTCGTTGCATCACTTGAAGCAACTTCTGGCTCTGTCATGGCAAAAGCAGAGCGGATTTTTCCTTCAAGCAATGGCTCTAACCATTGTTTTTTCTGTGCGTCATTACCGTACTTAGCTAAGACTTCCATATTACCTGTATCTGGCGCCGCGCAGTTAAACACTTCCGGTCCCCACATAACTTTACCCATAATTTCGGCTAATGGCGCGTATTCAAGATTGGTCAAGCCAGCACTGTATTTTCCGTAAGCAACAGGGAGAAATAAATTCCACAAACCCGCAGCTTTTGCTTTCGCTTTTAACACTTCTAATAACGGCGGTGTTGACCATTGGTCTTTAGCAACCAGATCATGCATTTCTTGTTCTACAGGAAACACATGTGTATCCATAAAATCAGAAACTTGCTTAATAAGTTCTTGAACTTTATCGCTATATTCGAAATTCATAGGGTATTCCTTATTTGATCAGACTGATTAACTTAATGACATTAATGATTTTTTAGTAAAAGGGTTAATTTCTTCAATAGCATTAACCGCAATTTTATTAACCCAATCAGGGTCAACTAACAAAGCGCGGCCAATGGCAACTAAGTCGAACTCGTTATTGCCTAAACGCTCAAGCAGTTCGTCGATACCGGTTGGGTTCGATGTTCCTGATAAATCTTTATTTCCTTCGCCAATAAAATCAGCATCAAGGCCAACATTACCGACAGTAATAACGGGTTTATTGGTCAATTTTTTCGTCCAACCCGCGAGGTTCAACGCTGAGCCTTCAAATTCACTTACCCAAAATCGACGTGTACTAGCATGAAATACATCAACACCGGCATCGCTTAGCAAACTTAAGAAACGCTCTAATTCTTCAGGCGTTTGACAAAGCTTGGCGCTGTAATCTTGTTGCTTCCACTGAGAGAATCTGAAAATAATTGTAAAATCTTCACCAACCGCAGCACGGATCGCTTGCACGATTTCAACACCAAAACGGGTGCGGTTTTCTAACGATCCACCATATTTATCATCGCGTTGGTTTGTACCTTGCCAGAAGAACTGATCGACTAAATAACCATGAGCGCCATGCACTTCAATGGCATCAAAGCCAATGTTTTTAGCATCAAGTGCTGCTTGGGCAAACGAAGCAACCACTTCATCAATGTCAGTCTGCGTCATGGCAACACCGTTTTCAGCGCCGGGCTTAAATAAACCAGAAGGACTATATGCTGGTACATCTTTATCCGGACCAACACCTAGTTTTCTCACTGAGCCTACGTGCCATAATTGCGGGGCAATTTTGCCACCTGCAGCATGTACTTCGTCAACAACATGCTTCCAGCCTGCCAATGCATCATCACCATAAATAGCCGGAACATTTTCATAGCCGTTAGCGGCTTTATGGGAAATAAAAGTTCCTTCGGTGATAATAAGACCCACATTGCCTTCAGCACGACGACGATAGTAAGCCGCTACATCTGTTGTTGGGACATTATTTGGAGAAAATGCTCGTGTCATTGGCGCCATCACGGTTTTATTTTTTAAGGTGAGAGATTTAACTGAAAACTGCTTAAATAATGCTGCTGTGTTGGTGCTATTCGTTGTACTCATAGATGTATTCTCAATAAATTTTGATGTGTTAAACTTTTGTTATTAATCACTTAAGCGATAAAGAAATTCGCCAATAACGCTTAAGAGTATAAGGAGTTAACCAATAAGGTAACCGCCGTCAACGTTAATGGCAGTACCGGTTGTGTAGCTTGAAGCATCGGATGCTAAGTACAATACTGTACCGGCCATTTCTTCAGGTTTAGCAACACGCTTCATGGGTACATGTGCCATCGCTTGTTCTAAAATTTTAGGGTTATTGACTAAAGTAGAAGCAAACTTAGTATCTGTTGCTCCAGGTAATAATGCGTTAACGCGAATATTGAACTGTGCGCACTCTTTGGCAAAAGCTTTTGTCATCGAAATAACAGCGGCTTTAGTGATCGAATATATACCTTGGAAATCACCAGGAATAACACCATTAACTGATGCAACATTAACAATAGCACCGCCATTACTGGCTTTCATTAATTTAGCGCCTAAGGTCGACATAAAAAAATAACCACGAATATTAACATCAACAGTTTTTTCAAAAGCACTTAAATCGGTATCTAAAATATGACCGAAATATGGATTGGCAGCAGCATTATTCACTAAGATATCAAGTTTGCCATGTTGCTCACTGATCGCAGAGAAAATAGCTTCAATTTGTGTCATTTCGCCGATATGGCAGGCAATAGCTTGAGCACTACCACCCGCTTTAAGTATGTCATCAACAACCGCTTGGCAACCTTCAACTTTTCGGCTTGAAACAATAACGTGCGCGCCGTGTTGAGCAAGTAGCTTAGCGATACCTTCGCCTATGCCACGACTAGCACCAGTAACTAATGCGACTTTTCCTGATAAATCAAATAAATTGCCATTATTCATTTTATTTCCTACTTAAGTTTTAGTTAATTTATTTAACAAGCGATTACCTAAACGTTACCCAGTCATCGCCAGCTTGCTCCAAATGACTATAATTATTTAAATAGTCAACGCTCAACAAATTCTCTGAGAATAACAGTTTGGTGACACTGGTATTTCTAGCTTGTTGATTAATTTCTAATGCTTGTTGATCATTTAATTTTAAAATATGCTGAACGATCACCGATATTGTGCCGCCAGAAGTAAAAACTAGAATATCTTTAGATTTTTTAGCTTCGCTACCGTCTGCTTTAAATTGACGTTTATTGGCCAACTCTTGTGCAATAATATCTTGCAGTGCACGTATGCAACGAGCTTTAAATTGCAACCAGCTTTCTTTATATTCTTCATCTTTATCGCCTGATATCCAGCGATTCAGTGCTTGAGAAAATTCTTTTTGAAAGGTCTTATTCGGATTTTTCAGTTGTTTTATTTCATCACTCATTTTGGCAAGGTTCTGCCATTGTGCGTGGTAATTCTTTAAAATATCGACATGATCAAATTCGTTAAAACCTGAATGTATAATTGTTGGTGTTGCAGCACCTTGATAGCCTTCATTAAAACTAGACAATGTTTGGCTGTGACGAAGTAAGTCACCACAATAAAACTTACACGGTGTCGCTCTTGAACGCCAGTATTGACCTAATAGCACTGCCTGTTGCCATCCTTTATCAGACAACTGGTCATAGTCAGCACTACCAAATGAAGCTTGCCCATGTCTGATTAAATAAATTGCCGCCATGTTAGCACTCAACCTTAATATCAGTTTCTAGACTTAACATAGCGACTAATACAGCCACATTAGTGTTGTTGCTTAACTGAGTTTTACTGAGATTTTTTCGGTTATAAACAACCACGTTAACTCCTATACTTTTATGTCAATAATTAGCATTTTAAAATAGTACAGCGCTATATCGAATGTACTTGACTATGCTAAGCCGAGCATCTAAATTAAACAAATGAATAGTTCTAATACCCTACTATTGATATATTAAATAGTGCAAATGGTGTGATCGGACGGTTATTTGTCGTTATATCGAGTCAGCAATGGAGTGAAGATGAAAATTGATTTAAATTTATTTATAGTTTTCGATGCAATATATTGTGAAGGTAATATCACCAAAGCGGCTTCGGTACTTAATTTATCACAACCAGCCGTCAGTCACTCATTAGGTAAGCTGCGTACCTATTTCGATGATGCTTTGTTTATTAGACAAGGCAACGAAATGAGACCAACACCCGTAGCAAAAAATGTTATTGATGATGTCAGAGAAGCATTGCATCAATTACAGGTGTGCCTAGTACAATCTCGTCAATTTGAACCATTAACGTCACGGAAAAACTTCTCGCTCTCGTTACACGGTTCATTAGAGCCTTATTATTTACCGATACTGCAAGAAAGTTTATCGCTAGAGTCTCCGGCCATTAATCTACGCAGTAATAGACGTGTTAGACGCAGTGAGCTAGAAAACAAATTGGCCAGTGGAGATATAGATTTAGCAATTGATGCTTTGATCCCCGTCAGTAATAATATTTTGCATACCCAATTGGAGCTAGATCAACTGGTAGTGGTAGCGCGTAAAAACCACCCTGCACTTAACGGTAAACTCGACTTAGAAACATACCTTCGACTTGAACATATATTGGTTTCATCTCGTTCAACAGGCCCTGGCTTAGAAGATTTTGAACTTTCTCGTATTGGCCTACATCGTAAAATATCCTTACGCTGTCAACATGCTTTATCAGCCTGTCGCGTCCTGATAAGTAATGATATGTTGCTGACATTACCCAAAACCGCAGCAGAAATGTACGCGGATATGCTTGATATTGCCATTTACAAAATGCCCGTTGAATTACCGGATATCGATGTACATTTATACTGGCATGTTAATGTTGATAAAGAGCCGGCAAATAAGTGGCTGAGAAATAAAATGATTATGGCGGCATCAAATACAAAAAATCATCCTTGATAACAAAAAATTAGATAATTTCTGTGGAAGAAGTTTTATATTTCATTATATTGATTCGTCATTTTTATCGGGGGTAAAACTTTATTATTCTAGTGTTGTATTGGTATTACTTTTTTGCGTTTGGTGACATTTATTACTGATTTTCGTTGACCACAACATCAACTTTAACTTCATAGTGCTCTGCGTTAACATTAAATCTGTTACCAAAATACAGTATTGCCTCACCTTGCTTGTGGGCAATTAAATGACACACCATGCCACCAAATAGCACGCCGGGTTCACGAAATGGCACGATACTTCTCGCGGCTTTACAGTCTATGCTAGCAATATTTGTTGATGATGAGATCACCCAAGGGTAATAACCCCAGTACCCTGGAAAACCATTACCAACGGCTAACAGTTCAAGTGTTTGTCCTGTATTAACATTCAATACTTGCCCATCAGTTGTCTTTTCAAGTTCAGTTAGGTAACTGTATCTAGCACCAGCACAGCCCTGAAAAAGATAAGTCACTAAGATAATACCGAGTAAGTTAGTTTTCATTTTTTCACCTTATTAAGAGATAAAACATGGTTAAATTATTGGCTTAAATCAACATACGCGCAAAAATTAAATTTTACCAAAGTTTGCTTTCAAGCCATCATATTGAGTACTCAGTACAAGATTCGATAACTTGACCTGAAGTCCCGTCAGCAAGGTGACGAAACAGTGTCCCCTTGGCACCAGCACCACTGCCCTTCGTCCACCATTCGATGTCATTCGTAATATAGCGTGAACCGCTAGCAGAAACCGCTGCGCTCATTTTATAATGACTGCCTTGGTATTGCAGAAAAATAGCCTCTATTGATTGATAATTAACCACAATTTTTTCACCGCTTTGGCATTGATAATTATGCTCTGCATTGCTTAGTGCTGCTGATGTTTTACTTTTAGCTTGTACTTGTAATGGTTTTACGCAAGCAGATAAATGTAAAGTTAATAAAAACATTAATAAAACTATTATTTTCATATGAATATTTTTTCATTGTCAGCAAGTGGCTATTGAACTAACGATTTACCAAGCTAATAGCTTTGTAGTTAAATAGACAAACTTATAGTTTGTTAGGTTTCGATTCGTAGGTTTCGCTTATTATCTTTACGTTTTGAAGTAATAACGGCTACTGAACTATTCATCATGACTTCCTCTACTTTATTTTGTTTTATTAATTATGCTGTTAGGGGCCAATAACAAGCCAAACCACAACAAAACAATATCTCACCACTCACCACATAAATGCTGACCTCAGCCCCCATTTAGCTAAACGGTTATCGACATCATATAAAATTTCGTGACAACATCTGACAGCTGATCATTTTGTCTTCTCACCATTTAATACGATATTAATAAGTTAGCTTATGTTGGCCCATTGCTGCTTCAAACCAACAAAATGAACAATCGCAAATATTAAGCAAATTATTGAGCTCCACAGCCAAAATTCTGCCGAACGCCCCATAGGGGCATTAATAAAAAAGAAACCGATAATGCCACGTATTAGATAAATCAGTGTGATTAAGCTTAATACTGAGCGCATAAAGGGTAAACGAAAAAAAACACCCGCCGCAGAAAATGCATACAGTGACCAAATAGCAAGCACAACAACAATACTAATCGTGATCAACGTAGGCTGAATACTTCCTCGCTCTGCTAGTACTGCCATGTGTTCACCAGCACCAAAAAAACGATACCAAGGCGCACCAAAATATATACAGCCTAAATGTAATATCGCAGCAATAGCACTCAAAGTGCCAGCAATAATTAAAAAAATGTTCATGTACTGATAAACCTTATAATGTGCCTAACACGCTTATTGGCGCTAACGTATTAAACATTACTAACTAGCTAAAGAATTGCCAGACAGCACTCTTTAACGTTTAAATAACCAATATAAACCTTGAATTGCTGTTGTTGGAAAAGCCGTTTCATGGTTTGCCTCTTGTACAATTAATAATTTGACTTCGGTATGAGGGAACAGCGCTTGTGATATTTTTAATTTGAGTTCATTAGCGCCTTTGACCATGTCATGATTTGGAGAATCAAGATCCTTGGTTTCATTAGCCCCAACACCAATAAAAACTTTATGTTTGTTAAGGTTAAGCGTTGTTTTAATTTTAAGAATATCATTATCTTTAAACCATACCGATGGACTACCTAAAACATAGTTATTAAACATAGTTGGTTTAGTAAATAGTATATAAGCCCCGAATAACCCGCCAAGCGAATTACCCACAAAAGTTCTCGATTTACTTACTCTGTAGTTATTTTCGAGATATGAAAAAACTGATTGTTCAATAAACTCGCTATGCGCTTTGGCTTCTCCGATAGGGTATTTCCAGCTTACATCTTTACTATGCGTAAAGTCACGTACACGACTAGTGTGACCCCCTGAGCCTTTTGAATAGGATATTGCCACGATAATAGCTTCTTGCATTTTACCGGTATTCATCGGAAATCGAGTAGCGCCTGAGATCAGCTGAAAACTATATAGCGCATCGGTTAAATAAATAACCGGATATAACTTTTCAGAATTATGTTGGTACGAACGAGGCAATTTGATAAAAATTGGATAAACTCTAGCTGAATGTGGATCTTTAATGTCTACGACATTACTTCGCGGTATTTCAAAGGTATTGACCTTGTTTGAGTGGCGGCTTGGTGAATTCATGTTTTGTGAATGAGTACTCTGTGCATTCGCCCCTTGCACAGCGTCAATAAAGAGACAGATAAAAACAATTAACTTCATTCAAACTCCACTGTTCCATATAAAACTAAAATCAATTAACGTTAGGGGTAACGCTAGGTTATTTGCTTGTAACACTTTAAGGTGCACTTTCATAGCGACCAGCGACGACTAATTCAAGAGATACTTTTCAGGCATATTATTGCCTTTAAAATAAATACAGCACACTAGTTTCTCTGCTTTTAAAATACCGAAGAGCTTGAATAAAAACAAATAATTACGTAGATGATGACTCGAAATCCACATCGTTTGCTGCATTTACATTAGGCACATACGCGTCATCAACTGACAATTTCATTTTTTAATAGCTTGGCTATTTCCTCTTTATCATAATGCAAAAATTGCTTTAAAACTTGCTCACTGTGCTGACCAATATTCGGTGCAGCATGTTTATATTGCAAAGGGGTTTTGGAAAGATTAATGGGTGATGCTATGGTGTTTATCAGTAAGCCTTCTTCGTCAGGTATTTGCCTAACCATATTTCGATGTTGGATCTGAGGGTGATTAAATACTTGCTCTAACGTATTCACTGGGCCACAAGGCACCGCTATCGCTTCTAGGGTGGCAACCCAATAATCAGTACTGTGCTTAGCAATAATACTAGCTAATATAGGAATAAGTGCAGCACGATTTTCGACTCTTTGTTGGTTCGTTACAAATAATGTATTACTTGCTAATTCATGACATTGTGCAGCTTGACAGAACTTTTTAAATTGAGGGTCATTACCTATGGCTAATATTAAACTGCCATCTTGAGTTGCAAAGGTTTGGTATGGCACGATATTAGGATGGCCATTGCCTAAACGTTCAGGCACTTTTCCTGTCGCTAAGTAATTCATCCCCTGATTCGCCAAGCTGGCAACTTGCACATCAAGTAAAGCAATATCAATATGTTGACCTGTACCGGTATGGGCTTTCGCGAGCAATGCCGCAAGAATGGCGTTAGCACTATAAAGGCCGGTCATGACATCAACTACGGCAACGCCCACTTTCATTGGCTCGCCATCAACAGCACCAGTTAAACTCATTAATCCGCCCTCACCTTGGATCATCGCGTCATAGCCTGCTTTATGTGCGTATGGTCCTTGCTGACCAAAACCTGTAATTGAACAATAAATCAATTCAGGGTTAAGTAATTTAACCTGCTGATAGCTCAAACCATATTTTTCAAGACCGCCCACTTTATAGTTTTCTATCAGTACATCTGCTTTAGCGATCATATCTTTGATCACTTGTTGCCCTTCTGGTTGAGTAATATCTATTGCTATCGATTGTTTGTTACGGTTTGCACAATGATAATATGCCGCTTGGGCAGGTTGTTGATTTTTAGCGGCCTTGATAAAAGGAGGTCCCCAATGTCGGGTATCATCACCGGTTTTAGGTCGTTCAACCTTGATCACCTCAGCGCCCATATCCGCTAACATTTGTGATGCCCAAGGTCCTGCCAAAATTCGACTTAAGTCAATTACTTTAATACCCTTTAGCGCTTCAGACATTTCAAAACCTTCAATTTTATCGGATGTGCATAAAAACTGTTATGCAACTTGCTTAATTATGATAATTTATCGTTAACAGATAAAACAGCGTTAACAGTGATATTAATTTAGTAACGCTTAAATAACCTGTTACTTTGTTGGCATTTTTCCGATAATTTTTACCTCATTAAGTTAAGGAGAATATTTTGCAAAAAATTAAACAATCCACATTACTTAAAACCAGCTCATACATTAACGGTCATTGGCACGCATCTGATGCCACATTTGAGGTTGAAAATCCCGCAACGAATGAAGTAATAGCGCAAGTATCGGATGCGGGTGTTGATGAGGCAACATTGGCTATACAGGCAGCGAAAAAAGCCTTCAAAGCTTGGTCAGCCATGCCGGCACATGAACGAGCTAAGTTATTACGTAGTTGGTTTAATTTGATGATGGAACACCAAGACGACCTAGCCCGTATACTCACCCTTGAACAAGGTAAACCCTTAGCCGAAGCCAAAGGTGAAATAGCCTACGGTGCAGGCTTTATTGAATGGTTTGCCGAAGAAGGCAAGCGTGTATACGGCGATACCATCCCGAGTTTATCAGCAAAACAAAAAATCGTTGTTATCAAGCAAGCAGTGGGTGTTGTTGCCGCGATCACACCGTGGAACTTCCCTAATGCAATGATTGCCCGCAAAGCTTCGGCAGCGCTTGCTGCTGGTTGCACCTTTGTTGTTCGCCCTGCGGCACAAACCCCCTTATCAGCACTAGCAATGGCTGAATTAGCTGAGCAAGCGGGTATTCCTGCTGGCGTATTTAACGTCATTGTTGGGCAAGATGCTCGAGGCATTGGTGAAGTGTTTACCACGCATACTGATGTGGCCAAGTTTACTTTTACTGGCTCAACAGTGGTCGGGAAAAGCCTGATAAAACAATGCGCATCAACCGTTAAAAAGGTCTCAATGGAGCTTGGCGGTAATGCGCCCTTTATTGTCTTTAATGATGCCGATATTGCCGAAGCTGTCAAAGGCGCGATCAACTCGAAGTACAGAAATGCAGGTCAAACTTGTGTCTGTACAAACCGTATTTTTGTTCAAAAAGAGGTACTAGCCAGTTTTACTGAAAAATTCACTGATGCGGTTAATAACTTACATGTTGGCAACGGTATTGATGACAACATAGAAATTGGCCCGATGATCTCGGTTGAAGCCGTTGATAATGTCGCCAAATTAGTCGAGGAATCAATACAACAAGGCGCGATATTAAATACCGGTGGTAAACGCCATCAAGCCGGCAGTCACTTTTTTCAACCAACCATTTTGACCCAAGTAACACCAGATATGCCCGTGGCATACAATGAGGTATTTGGCCCTGTTTCACCCATTATTGCTTTTGATAATGAAAGTGATGTTATTGCCATGGCGAACGATACAGAATACGGTTTAGCCGCTTACTTTTATGCTCGTGATATTGGTCGTGTTTGGCGTGTTGCTGAAGCATTAGACTATGGCATGGTGGGTATTAATGAAGGCTTAATTTCCAATGTTGCAGCGCCATTTGGTGGTGTAAAGCAATCAGGTAGCGGCCGTGAAGGCTCTAAATATGGCTTAGATGATTATTTAGAGCTTAAATACCTCTGTATAGGGGGGATTAATGATTAACGGCTGCGTCACGTCGCAATCAACGTTGGGCCGGTGACAACAAGTTGTAGTGTTTGAATAAAGTTTGTACCTAAAAGCTGATCGTTATCAACAAGTTTAGGTACAAATTTCATTTGCAATAGTGATCGCTTATTCAGCGCGCAATTGACTAATTACCTCAACCTTACTATGCAGTGTTTTATGCACGGGACATTTATCGGCAATTTCTAAAAATCGAGCTTGTTGTTCCGTATCAAGCTCGCCAACAAAACTAATCTCTCGCACTATCGCTTCAATACCTTGAGTTTTATTCTCACATTGTTGGCAATCTTGTTGATAATTACGATCATGCCTTAGCTCAACTTTAATATGTTTAATCGCTAAACCTTTACGCACCGCGTACATGCGTAAGGTCATTGCCGTGCAAGCACCTAGGCCTGCCAGTATGTGCTCGTAGGGATCTGGCCCCATATTATTGCCGCCAACACTTTCTGGCTCATCAGCCAGCCAATAGTGACTATTGGTACTGATATGTTGGGTAAATTTATGATTTTTTTCTTCAACAATAACGTGGCCTTTACTGACCTGACTGTTAATATGATTACCCTTAACATCATTGTTTCTAAGTTCACTAGTGTCATGACTAATGTAACGCCCCGCCCAAGCAGCAATCACATCTGCAGCATATTCAGCATCACGTTTATTGGTTAACAGATGGTCGGCATCATCTAAACTAACAAAACTTTTCGGGTGCAATGCTGTTTGATATATTTTTTCAGCTTCACTAATGTTGACAGTCGTATCTATGGGTGAGTGCATAACCAGTAACGCTTTTCGTAATTGACTAATATGACTGGTGTCATAACGCTTAATATCATCCAAGAATTGTTTTTCTATGGTAAAAACACGGCCCGCTAAATTGACCTCTGCTTTACCATACTGTTCAATATCATCAAGTTGCAAAGCAAAATTATGCGCGACATGCGCTGCATCTGATGGCGCACCAATAGTAACCACCGCTGCGGCTTCTGTAACATGTTGAGCAACACCCAATACAGCGGCGCCACCTAAACTATGACCAATTAACAGGCGCGGCGCTTGATATTGTGCTCGAAGAAAGTCTGCGGCGGCAATTAGGTCTTGTATATTAGAGGAAAAATTACTGTTGGCAAAATCACCATCACTGTTACCTAAACCGGTAAAATCAAACCTTAATACCGCAATACCTTTGCTAACTAAAGCACGGCTAATACGTGAGGCGGCAGCAATATCTTTACCACAGGTAAAACAATGAGCAAATAAGGCATAAAACTTAACCTCAGATTCTGGGCTTTCCAGCAAACCACTGAGTTTATGCTTACCACTTATAAATTGTACTTTTTTACGCATAGATGCTCCTGTTGTTATTCGATTATCATCATAGGGCCATTAAAGTTGACCGCTGCGGCTTAAAATAAATTTCTTATCTGTTAATTCTCGCCAATTTAATACGATACATCTCATCAGTTATTGTATAAAATATACCTAAATTAAGTAAATTTTATAAGGCATAAATATGACCATTGGTGTTGGCGGCTCTTCCGCAAAAGTTGAACTAGAAAAATTGGTCAATATGACGAGCACAGTTCAAGCAATAACAGCAGCTGAATTAAACCAGCGTATAGCTAAAGCACAAGCTATTATGGTTGAAAATGATATTGCAGCTACTTATGTTAATGCTGGTACAAATTTATATTACTTCACAGGTACTCGATGGTACGCCAGCGAACGTATGGTTGGCGCCATTATTCCTCAACAAGGTGAGATTAAATATATCACGCCTTTCTTTGAAGTGAATACCTTAAGCCAATATATGACGGTTAAAGGCGAAATAAAAGGCTGGCAAGAGCATGAGAGCCCTTATATTTTATTTCAAAAAACCTTAGCAGAATTAGGTGTTAATAGCGGTCGAGTAGCCATAGATGAATCAACGGCGTTCTTTATTGCCAACGGCATCAAAAAAGCAGCGCCTGAATTAACACTTATTGATGCAAAATGTGTAACAGCTGGCTGTCGAGCAGAAAAGTCAGATACTGAAATAGCCTTATTACAACAAGCAAAAAATATGACACTTGAGGTTCATAAAGCCGCCGCACGTATTTTACGCGTTGGTATTTCTACCCAAGAAGTGACCGATTTTATCGATCAAGCACATCGTAAGCTAGGTGCTACTGCCGGGTCGTACTTTTGTATTGTATTGTTTGGTGAAGACTCCTCTTACCCTCATGGGGTAAAATCACCTAAAACGCTGGAAAAAAATGACATGGTATTAATTGATACCGGCTGCCAGGTTGAAGGTTACAATTCAGATATTACTCGTACTTATGTTTTTGGTGAGCCAACTCAGCGCCAACGTGAAATGTGGCTAGTCGAAAAGTTAGCACAAAAAGCTGCTTTCGATGCAGCTCACATTGGTGTACCGTGTGGCGATGTTGATGTCGCTGCAAGAGATTATATCGCCAGTCATAATATGGGCCCAGACTATGAAACTCCGGGTTGCCCACACAGAACAGGTCATGGCATTGGTTTAGATATTCACGAATGGCCTTACCTAATACGCAGTGATAGAACACCATTAACTAAAGGTATGTGTTTTTCAAACGAGCCAATGTTAGTGCTACCCCATGAATTTGGTGTGCGTTTAGAAGATCACTTTTACATGACCGATAGCGGCGCAAAATGGTTTACTGAGCCGTCTTATTCAATAGACGACCCTTTTGGTTACCAACAAGCTTAAAGGCCTAACGGCAGTGTTTTTTCAAACTTATTTTTAGTTTGGAAAAACACTAATATTTACCGACTATTCTATTTTAGATCGTTAAATAGTTTGGCGTATGGCTTAGCTTTGGATAGAATTGGCGCATTGTAATTTTTGATACCGAGCTTATGCACGCATTTTTAGAATATATTCCACTAGTTATTTTTTTCGTTTTCTATAAATTTGCTGATATTTATTGGGCCACAGGCTCATTAATTGTCGCATCTGCCATTCAAATCGGCTATTTCTTAATAAAAAAACAGCCAATACCGAAAAGAAATTTAGTTTTCTTTGGTTTAATTGCCATTTTTGGCGGCCTGACTATTTATATGCATGACGATACCTTCTTAAAATGGAAGGTTACTATTATCCAAGCTATTTTTGCTATCGCGCTTATTGTCAGCCAGAAAGTCTTCAATAAAAATATTATCAAAGAATTTTTAGGCGAGGCATTAACTTTGCCTGAAAGTATTTGGAATAAATTAAACCTTGCTTGGGCAATATTTTTCGCGACCTGTGGTCTACTCAATTGGTATGTGGCTTTCAACTTTAGTTTGGAAACTTGGGTTAATTTTAAAGTATTTGGTTTAACCGCATTAACCTTTGTTTTTGCTATCGGCTCAGTGTTGTCTTTATATAAATATATGCCGGATGAGCAAGCAGAAGAAAAAAAAGAATAGCGATTATTGATCGCTGTTAATTAAACAATAATTTTGGATGGAAAAATGTTTTATATTATCTATAGTGAAGATGTTGAAAATAGTTTAGCCTTGCGTTTGTCGGTACGTGAAGAGCATTTAGAGCGATTACGGACATTACAAGCACAAGGAAAGCTTCTTGTAGCTGGTCCTTGTCCTGCAATTGACAGTGAAAACCCTGGTGATGCTGGCTTTACTGGCTCGCTGATTATTGCCGAATTTGACAGTTTAGTTGCTGCTCAACAATGGGCAGATCAAGACCCCTACATAGCCGCGGGTGTTTATAAAAACGTTACCGTTAAACCGTACAAAAAAGTACTTCCAGCATAAGTATTAAATTTTTATTCATGAATCATAAAGCACTTAATAACTATATATTGCTCAGCAGTTTACTATTGTCTAGTAATGCTATGGCGAAAGATACCATAGCAAGCTGTGAAGAAAAAATGACTGCCACTGACGATATTTCAAGGTGCTTCGATAGCGTCAAAGAAAAAAAAGATCGTGAACTACAAACGTGGGTAAACAATCAAAGCTTTATATTAGAAGAGTTAGCGGCTAATAACGGCCGTCATGCTTCACTTAATATGTTTAAACGCTCACAACGTAACTTTATCAGTTATCGAGAAAATAACTGTCGTTGGCAGTATTTAGTGCTTGCGCCAGATCCCCGTGCAGCTGCCGCCTTTAAAAAATGTTATATCACCTTAACGCAATACCGTATTGAAGAGCTTGCCAGTCTTAATAAGTAGTTTAAGGCTGAATAAGCGGTAGTTAATTGATATTCTCTGCCGTGATAATTAAGCCAACTTAGCTTTGTTTTTGCGCTGATAACGGCTAATAACGGCGTCAATACTGACGGCAATGACCAACGCAACGAGCAACAGCTGTAGTGCGATAGCGGCAAAAATATCTGGCGCTTTCATCAGCGTTGCCATTAACGATTCTTTATAATAGAAGAACCATTGATGATCGAGTGGAAATACAACTGTATGCAAATAATAAAAAATTTGCGTAAAACCTAAGCTTGCAAGTAACACCACCACGGATAGCATCAATGCTAGCACAGTGATAACTTTCTGCTTAGATGTTGGCATCTCTCTGAAGGACGCTATTCTTAACTGCTGAACTGGCGAGCCAGCATGGTTCTTAACTTGCCAACAATAAAATATAGCCAAACTGAGGAGAAAAAATAAATTTCCCCACCAATAATGGCTGATGTTATCAAGCAAATTAGCAACATCTTGCAGATGCTGAACTTCACTGATAGTCAGGAGTTTTCGTGAGTTCAACTGTTTATTTACGTAAGTAATTTCCGCTAAGCCGACACCGTGTTGGTGAATAGCATCAACAATGTCAGCAAATTTTTTTTCGTGTAACTCAATATCATTAATCGGAAAATCACCTTTTCCTTGGGTATTTCTTGGCACACTTTTATCAATAATTTGATGAATATCTAATGTTTGGTACCAGAAGCTATAAAAGAAGTTATTCACTTTACTCACTTGCCAACTAATACCTAACGAAAAAGTCAGTACTGACAGCGCAAACAAACCCCAAAATAGTTGTCGAACTATTTGCTTTTTAAACATCATATGCTTAAAACTCATATTCAATGGCAACACGCAAAATATGATCTTTACTGTCACCGTTTAGCCCGGTAATAAAGCCCGCCTCCCATTTCAATTGTTTTTGTCCCTCAAATCTTTGTATGCCCATAAAGGCAGGTCCGATGCCGGTGTAATCCTCACCAATATAAACTTCAATAGCCGGCTGAACTTGCGGTAACCAACGATAGCGATATTGCAAGCGAAACTCGCGTTCAAATTCACTTTGAATATCACTACCCATTTCATAAATTAAGAAGGCATTTAGCGCTAAGCTATTACGACCAAATTCTTTTTCAAATAATATCCCGGTAGTGACTTCCCAAATATCACGTTTATGCTCTTTTTCAACTTCAAGTAACATACCCCAATCTGCCCAATACTCTCCTTGCTCGGTTAGCATCCAGCGTGTTTCAACTTCATAAGCTGACAAGCCAAAATCACCACTGCGGTCTCGTTCACCAACGACATAAACTTCAACCATAATATACTCAGTTAACGACTGTCCGTAAGCTAGCCGCTGCGCTAAGCTATTACCAGCATCATTTTGATGCGACAACATGCGCCATTCAAATTCACGTTCGTTAGGCAACACATAAGGATGATAAACCTTATCAACGACAACGCCATCAGCGACAACGACATGACTGATAACGATGACAAGGCTGAAGGAAATAATCCGAAGCAGACTTATTAACATTTGACAGCGCATTACGCAGCCTCCTTAGATAGAGTTATGGTGGGACTTGGTTTACTAAAAATAGCGCGAGAAAGCATCAAGCTAAATGCTATTAAAATGGCTGATAAATAAAGCGAAAATTGCAGCATTGTTGGCGTGGCATCATAGCCGACGAAAACGGTTAACAATTGCCCTAATTCTGAATTTTCGATAATTAAATGATTCGAGTCCCATAAGAAACGTTCACTCGATAACACATCAATTTGTATCAGTAAATTAGTCGCTTTCATTAATAAGCCTGCACTAAAAAATATCAGCAATATTTGACAGATAATTCGACAATAGCGCTCAATAAAGGTCATCAAAAAGTACAATAACACGGCAATACTCGCGCAAATGCCAACACCCAGAATAACACCAGCAACGAGCACATTAGAGGCGTTATTTTGATACCAAAAACCGGTAATATAAATTAAAAAATTTGCACTATTAAGTGTCATTACTATCACCATTAAGCTGCTAGCACAAAGGAGAATAACGAAATGTCTTCGCATACTTAAGTGCCCTTGCACTACGGGTAACTGAGTCAGTAATAATAATGTGATAAAATAACAAACAATATAAAAACAAGCATAAAGCCATTCTCGACCAGTACTATCAAAGGTATGCGAAATATCATCAATGGCGGTTAATAAGAACAAGCTTAGTATCACGCTCGAACATGCAGCCAAAAAATACCACAGTTGCTTTATACCTTGTTGTTGCAGCAAGGAAATTAAAATAGTGCTGATCACAAATACCGGTAAAGCATCTCGTAGAAACAAAATAATAGTATTAATCAGCACGATAAAGCTCCTTAACCAGCACCCGATGTGTAACGCGTTTCTGAGCAGTATTTAAGGCTAAAATATTCACATCACTAGCTGCACGTGTTTTAATATTAGAGCTTAGCTTGTTAGGTTTAACTATAATGGCGCCTTGAGCACTATTAGGATTAAATTCACCAAAAAATTCATAGCGTCCAGGCAATAACGGACCAATAAAAATAACCGCTTTTTTATGCGGAAAAATAACTTTTTCTCTATTAAGATCAAAACTGTCAAATTCTTCAGGTGTCTGATCTTGATTATGAATAATCAATTTCACTTTGGTATTGGCAGGGATTTCTATTTCTGCCGGGTAAAATAGATGATTTTTAAGGATCAGTTGAAATTCTGCTCGCTTGGCTAAGCTCGGTAATGACAACAGCATACAAGCGACAATCACGCTCTGTACGAATTTAGCTCGCACGTTAACCATTAAACATGCCCTACTGACTGAGGTACTTTGCTGTTATGAGCGTAGTCATTGTTTTGAGTTTTTATTTCAATTTTACCCTCACGCATATTTTCTTTATGACTAAATACCACTTCAACACATAATCCTGCTAAGGCCTCAGATACACTCAGGCTAATACTTGCTTGGTGCAATTGTACAATATGCTTAACAATCGACAAGCCTAAACCACAGCCAATAATTTTTGAATTATGACTATCACCACCAATACGATAAAAACGGTCAAATACTCGCTGATATTCTGTTGGGGCAATACCCGGTCCTGAGTCCTCAATCCGCAGAATTACGCTATGACGGCTACCTTGCTGACAAGAAACTAATATTTTGCCATGGTCTGGAGTATATTTAGCGGCATTAGCAATCAAATTTTTCAATAAAATACTTATGGCGAAGCGATTACCAAAAATAATGCTAGCTTCACTTCTAAGTTCAATATCATGGCCACGACTAGCAATATAAGGATAGAGTTCGCTAATGCACTCTTGTGATAGTGTTTGTAAATTAAGTCGCTCACTTTCAGCTAAAACCTGTTCGGGGTTAGTTCGATTCAAGGTTAGAATTTGGTCAACCACATGCGCCATACGTTCTACACTGTGCTCTAATTGCTCAAAGGGTAAGGCTTGTAACGTTGTTGAGTTGCTGTCATTAGCAATAAGCATCGCATCGAGATAGCTTTGCTGTAGATTATGCAGATTGATTTTTAACACACTGAGCGGCGTTCTCAGCTCGTGTGCAGCATCTGAAGCAAACTGTTTTTCTCGTTCAAATGCTAATGAAAGTCGTAAAAACAATTCATTTAATGTCGCAATAACGGGCGTAAGTTCATTACTGGACTTTATCGATAACTGACTAAGATCATTTGCCTTTTTGTTTTTTAATGCTCGCGTTAGTAATGTTAATGGTTTCAAGCCTTGGCGAACTGCCAATGAAATAATAAGCGCTAGCAGCGGCATCACCAATATAATCGGCGTAACGGCAGATAAAATAATACTTTCAGCTAAGTCAAAGCGTTGTTTTAACGGCTGCGCAATAATAACCCAATAATCTGCTGTTGATTTATCACTAACTTTTTCGCTATAAGTTCGCCAACGTTTACCTAAAAAGTTGACTTTTTTAAAGCCATTACTGAGCTCATTAATCAGCGTCTTCGGCGCATTTTCACTATGACTGACAACCTGATTATCCACAATAACTTGATAAGCAAAGTTACTGGTTATTTTATGCTTAATAATGCCTTTAGGTAGCTCAATAGCGCTAATAACTTGTGCTAACGAAACGAGTTCGTCGTCGAATAAGCTCTCTGCTTTATTCATGCTAGCTTTATAGCCCTCAATCGCAGAAACAAAGATCACTAAGGTAATAATGGATAGCAACATCAACACCAAGTAACGGCGAATAGACATATTCAGCTTTACGCCTTATTGATGGTGTAACCAACACCACGCACCGTTTGGATAAATTTTTCAGGTAATTTTTTCCGTAAATTATGAATATGTACTTCAACAGCATTACTCATAACTTCTTCACCCCATTCATACAGGCGTGATTCTATTTGCTCTCTAGATTGAATACGTCCGGCGTTCTCCATTAACGCTTTTAACACCATATACTCTTTTTTCGAACAATTAAGCATTTGCTCTGCAATAAAAACCTTATGGGCTGCACTGTCCAGTTTGACTGTTGATATAGCGATAATAGCACTATCTGCAGTGCCTAATCGGCGTTCTATAACGCGCAACCGTGCAAGCAGTTCATTAATATCGAACGGTTTAACTAAGTAATCATCTGCGCCAAAATCAAGCCCTTGTACACGCTGCTCGATAGTATCTCGTGCGGTAAGAATAATCACCGGTGTTGCTTGCTTTTTAGCTCGGAGCTTTTTCAGCACTAATAAACCATCCATATCAGGCAAACCTAGATCTAAAATTGCCATATCATGCTCATTAACAGCTAATGCTGTTACAGCATCATTTCCTGATGCTACATGGTCAACAACGAAACCTTCATGACGTAATGACTGCTGCAGTGCTTGTGCTAATGGCAAATCATCTTCAACGAGTAAAATTCTCATATTGTTACTTCAAAACCTCGGTAACTATTTAACTTACGTAATTTACTTAATTTGCTTGTCTTAGCTGGCTTTCCTGTATCGCTAAACAATAGATAAAACACCTAACGCTGACATAACCTTTGACAAAGCTAAGCTTTATGAACGTTACTTTGTCATATTTACTCCCACGACAAAGCAAATCAGTAAAGCTAGCGGCATTAAAGATATTATAACCTCAAATCAGAATAATAGATGCAAAATCAAGCTCTATAAAGCCTTAATTTTCAGGGGTCTATTTATTAAACGCCCAGCTAATATTTTAAAGCAATGTCATTAGTTATCTGCAAACTAAGCAAAATAATCGCGGTTAGTTCAAGAAAAATAACAAATATTAGCAATCATGCTAACAACCAAAATGCTGATATTTACTTAGATAACTTATCTAGCGTCTAGCGCTAAAAATCTAGCGTTTGCTCTCCTTAGCTATTATTTTCTCGACCTGTACTAACAATAACTCGATATCAACTTGGCGATACTTATCTTCAATTAAGCAAGCTGCTCGCAGCGGCACTTGTTTAGCAATTAATAAATGTTTTTTAGCATGATGGTAACGCCGCTCATTAAAAAGATATTGAGCATAGAAAAAATTATTAAGTTTATTATCGGGTGAACTTACTAGCGCTTGTTTCAACAAAGCTTCGGCAATATCATCGTCACCAAAAGCTATAGGCCAAATTGGGGCTTTATGGTATAGCATACCTAAATTGCTATACGCTGCTCCTGTCAGCGCATTGGAATTTAACTCAATGGCGTGTTCAAAATCTTTTTTAGCCGCTTTTATATATGATAAAGCAGATAAACTACTACTTACCTGTGCAAAAGTCGATTTGATGATACCACTCCAGGCCCAAGCATCAGCTTGCATTGGGTAGTTAAATGTCAGCATTTCTACTTGACCAATAAGCTCAACAAAAGCATTTTCTTGGCTCTCGCCATTTAACTCAAAGTTAGTATGTGCCCAGTGCTCACTTAGTTGTTGCAGCTGTACCTCGATATTCATTGCTTTGACTGATTGGCAAAAAATAAAACTGGTTAAAATCACTAAGCAACCGACACTGGCTAGGAGCTTTTTAATGCTTTTAGCCTTAAGCGTTAAATGCTGCGGTAAATTTTTCATCGCTATCTCTATCATGGAAATTTCAAATTTATAGCGCTAATTAGCCGGCGCTAATGCCGAAATATTCGTGTTCAACAAATATTTAACTATTACATAGCTCTGTGGATGATAGACCATTATCAACGGTTAGAGTACTCATCAAGATAACCGTTAATTCTTAACATTTACTTAAGTCAGCTAAGTGGAGTAACACTTTCTTTAACGTCTAAAAAATATCAACTGACGCGCGCCTCAAACAACAGCTCGTTATGAATTAGCAAATAAAGTTATCTATTAGCTGTCTATAAATTAAAGACTTTATTAAGCCCTCTCAATTTAGCTGCAGAGATAAAAATAATGAAATAATGCTTGAAATAGTAACAAAACCGATATACTGTACATTTATACAGTATATCGAGGTAGATACAATGATTAACATCAATAAACTAAATTTAAAATTAGATAACAATAACTTAGCTATGAGTTCTAGGCTTAAAAAACCTAGCCAAAGGGCTGTATTTAGTGCTTGGTGTAATATTATTGAAGTAAATAATGCCTATGATTTATCTGCACATTATCAAGATATTTGTCAAAATCATCACAATGAACATAAGTGGATTTTAATGATAAACCCTGAAAATGACTCATTAGAACAACTATCCACTATGGGTAAAATTAACCCTGAAAGGATCTTAAAAGTGAACGCTAGCAAGGTTAATGTTAGTTTAGAGCAGATTAAAAATACTTTGCTCAAAGGGACTTGTTCAGCAATGATTTTATCCAACGCACATTATAATCAAGCGCAACTAAAGGAAATATCTCATTGCGCTGCTTTAGGAGAAACTCACTGTATTTTGTTGCAAACAACAACTGAACAAATAAGTCAATTACACTAAAGCGGCTTTGTTTAAACACTGTCATTATTTAGGTAAAATGATTACATAGCTAGAACGCTAAACAAGCTCGCGTCAAGCAAACTCTTCAATGGCTAACTGCATTTATGATAAACTAGGTTATTGTTTTTAATTGGTAACCTGAATGTTATGTCCATGCGGCTCCGAGCGAGCCTATTCTCTTTGTTGCCAAGCGATTATCTTGGCAAAAAAATCAGCCTCATCTCCTGAACAACTCATGCGGTCTCGCTATAGTGCCTACGCAACCGAGCAATTTGAGTATATTTTCCTGACTTATGCGAGTGCTAGCCAAGTTGAACAGTCTATTGAAGATATTGCTCAGTGGTCTAAACAAACTCACTGGTTAAAACTCATTATTCATCAAGTCAGTGATTATCAGAAAGACTTAGCGAGCCATAATAGTGCCCAAGTAGAGTTTTCAGCCTTTTATCGACATCAAGGTCAAATTTGGCAAATGCGAGAAAAGTCTCACTTTATTATTGAGCAGGGCCTATGGCGCTATCTTGATGGTGCAGTATCTGACAATCAAGTGGTACAAAAACCTAAACGTAATGACCATTGCTTTTGTGGTAGCGAAAAAAAATTCAAACACTGTTGTGCTAAAAGCCTTTAAGCATAAACTTCCATAAGTGGTGATTTAACAATGGTTGTTTGTACAGCAGTAAGCCAAGCATTAACATTAAATTCAGCTCGCTGCTGTGTTTGCGTTGAAGATTTTTGTTGATGTTTTTGTTGACAATATAAACTAGTGTTATCCATAACTTGCTGATTTATATACTTTACATCATCACGAAATGCCAATGGTTTTGGTTTCAGTGTATTAGCTAAACGTAGTTGATCTAATTGCTGGTTTTCAACCAAACTTGCTTGGTTAAATTCTTCCAACGCTTCAATATTTTTTAATGCTAACGGCGCTTCATCAGGTAATTGGAAATGTTTTCTTAGTTGTTCTGATGTGGTGGTTTTTTCTGCTGATGTGGTTACCGGTAATTTGAACTGACTGTGTGCTCGAACATCGTCAGTTAACATGGCGAGCATTAACGAAAAATCAGAACGACGTTCATGATGAACACTCTCATTAAGCTGTTCGCCTAACTGAAGTTCATGAACTAATATGTCATTTGATAACACGTTTGATTTCAAAATAATCTACTGTTTTACTACCGATAATATTAATATCGGCAGGACGATAAATTACTTTAGTGTTAATCGCAGTTATACCAATTTTACTAAGTTTCTAATGAATACAGAATATTGCCTAAGGTAAGTTACCCATTCACATTAGCCTCTGCTATAGGCTAATTTTTAAGACTGTAAGGCGAAACAAGGATTCTGTGGACATTCTCGGCTTTGATTAGCAGATTTTTCAAGCGTACAGCGCTATAAACCAAAAACTCAACACACCTAAGATTAAACAGTCACATGCTTCATTGGCCAACTAAGAATAAAGCTTGCTCCACCCTGTTCACTATCGATCACTGAAGCACTACCACCGTGCCATTCCATAATTCGACAAACAATAGCTAAACCTAAGCCAAAGCCCCCTGTTTCTCTATTACGTGAAGTATCACCGCGTGAAAAAGCATCAAAGATAGTGCGTTTGAAATCATCACTGACACCACCACCATTATCAGTGACACGTATCTGGCAATGATCTTGATGTTGCATAATAGTGATATCAATTTCACCATTGCCATATTTTATTGCATTAGAAATATAATTATTCAGGGCGCGACTAATAAAGTGTCGATCGGCTTCTACTTTTATATTGCCCAGAAGATTATTGACGGTAAATTTTTGCTCAAATTGTTGATAATTACAGACCTGTTTTTCAACAATTTCAACCAGCGATTCTGCAAAGAAATTCAGCGTTGGTTTTTCATTATCAAAACTAGCATAAATTAGCATCTCACTAATTAATTGCTCTAACTCACAAATATCTTTGCTAATTGCTGTGCGATATTTTTCCTGCTTAGCTTTATCATCTGTACACGCCAACATCTGTAAAGCAAACTTGGAGCGTGCTAATGGCGTGCGCAGTTCATGCGCTACCGCTGTTGACAATTCTTTGTGGGCATCAATTAAGCGCTTAATGCGACTAGCCATGGTATTAAAGGCTGTCACCATTGGCTCTGTCATTGTCGATCTTGCTTGTGGTGCGACAACATCAAAGCTATCTTGACCAAATTCAATAGCAGTTTTTCGCAATTGATCTAAATCACGAGAAAGCGGTCGTAACCAAAAGAATAATAAACAAGCTAAAGTAGCCAGTAAAATAACACGAATTAACGCTTCCATGCGGGGTCTAGTTGGCATTTTTGCCGGCCCTAACACTATCACCATTGCCGTATGGTTAATCAGGTGATGAATTTCTACCGCATCATTATCATAATAGATATGAGTATTATTTTCGCTAATGACATCACGCTTTTGATGACTGCTCTCTACCATTTGTTGTTCAGAAATCAACTTTAATGGTAATCGCCATTGTTCTGCAGCACCGGCAACAATTTCTTGCCATTCATCTCGAGGGTGTTTCTCTACATAATTAGACAGTGCTAACAACATAGTTTTATAACCCGTATAAGATTCTATATCTTGTTCGAGATAAGAACTCCAAACTTCATCAAGCATCCAAGAAAAGATAATAAAAATAGAGATGATCAGAAAGTATAAGCTGAAAAATGAGCGACCGAGTTTCATTAAAGTGCCTAAAAAGAAGAAATAAAGGCCGATGAGTTGCTATAACAACCCATCAGTTTATACATAGTAATTGTGATTAACTCCATGCATCTGGTACAAATAAATAACCTTGCCCCCAAATAGTTTTGATACGAAATGGCGTTTCGTTACTATCATGTAATTTTTTTCGTAAACGTGAGATACGTACATCAACACTGCGATCCATACCATCATATTCACGACCAACAACTGACTTGTAAATATAATCACGATTTTGTACTTCACCTGAGCGACTTGCTAATAACCACAATAAATCAAATTCTTGACTCGTAAGGTCAATATTTTCACCATGTAACTTAACTTGTCTTGAGCCGCGGCTAATATGTAAATTACCGCAATTTATCTCAGCATTTTCCTTACCGTCTGCAGGTAATTGACCACGACGTAATAAGGCATTAACACGAGCGAGAAGTACTCTCGGTTCTACCGGCTTAATGACATAATCATCAGCACCAATTTCTAAGCCTAAGACCTGATCAAAATCAGTGCCTTTCGCGGTTAACATTAAAATTGGTCCTTTAAAGTCAGGGCGCAGATCTTTACAAACAGCAAAACCATCTTTACCGGGTAACATGATGTCTAAAATGATCAAGTCTGGAACAAATTTATCAACTCGCTTTTCAACTGTATCACCTCTAAACTCTTGCTTAACGTGATAGCCTTCACTTTCTAAAAACTCAGTGACGAGATCTGACAACTGGCGGTCATCTTCAACGAGTAATATCTTTTTTACTGACGAATTATTATCTGACATTAATTTCTCCTACTTTATTATGCTGTTTTAACACAATTTTATGGTCGTATGCTTAACACAGTTCAACGCTTACTTTAGCCAATAAATAACGACCACTGAAAGTATGAATGACTCTAATGACATTAGCTTAAAATGTTTATTATTAATTAACAACGCTATGTACAAGGTGTTACTGCAATAGTACAACTTATTACCCAGCGATTACACTTAATTACACTAGTACTAACGACTTGAGTTTTATTACCTTTTTCTTAAAACGGCTAATAATAGCTTAATTCAAACTCACTATATAAACATAAAACTTTACTTAAAAATAAGCTAGATTTACTATATCGATTATAAACAAAACTTAACTATAAACTGTTATGAATCACGCTGCCAAATTGAAAAACTCACCAAGCGACAAGCAAAATGCAGATGAAATAAAAGCAAAAAAGTCTTTATTTTCCGTTATGCTGGTGGTGCTATTTAGTAGTGCCGGCATTGCTTTGCCTTACCCAATATTAGCGCCGCTGTTTCTTAATGAAATAAGTCCGTTGACCACATTTGCTGATTTACCCAGTAAAATCCTCTTAGGCATCATATTAGCAATATACCCATTAGGTGTGATTTTTGGCAGTTCAGTTTTAGGTGCAGCGTCGGGTATATACGGTCGAAAAAAAACCCTGATCATCACCTTACTATTAACGGTTATCAGTTATGTACTATCAGCACTTGCGGTTATTGCTGAAAGCTTCTTATTATTAGTGCTGGCGCGATTTATTACCGGTATTTTTTCTGGCAATATCAGTATCGCCAAAGCTGTCGCGGTTGATTTATCGCCGACATTAGATAAAACCTATACATTCAACTTGGTTAATGCCACGAGTTATTTAGGCTGGTTACTCGGCCCGCTAGCAGGGGGATTATTAGCGATATATGGCTTAGATATGGTGTTCTACTTCGCTGCCGTCGTACTGGTTATTGCATTATTCAGTGTTGCCAGTGTTTTACCTGCAGATGAGTTAAAAACCAAAGACATCACAATTAAGTTTAAACAACTTTTTAGTAAGCAAAATTCATTTGCCTTATTGGCCAATAAGCAAATTAGGCGCATATTTTTAATTTATTTGCTCGCGACACTCGGTCTCAATGCTTACTATGAATTTTATCCGGTTTGGTTGGTTGAACAATTCGATTTTTCAAGTCCCGACATTGGCTATATAACCGTAGTCTTAACCTTATTTATGACCATCACCAGTGTCTTTTTCGTCAAGCAGTTGAAATATCTATTAGGGTTAAAGTTTGGAGCGATGGTTGGAATGGTATTAATGGCGCTACTGTTTTGTTTACATCCGCTATTATCAGCCACCAGCGTTTGGCCGGTTTATGCCATGACAGGTGTCGCTATCGCCATTTTCAATGGCCTATTACCTGTGTATATTTCCGAGCAATACCACAACATAGAACAAGGCCAACTAATGGGATTAATTACCACCATTTTTAGTTTAGCTAATGTACTTATTGCCCTTATCGGTAGTGTATTAGCGTTATTTGGTGCTCATTGGGCCATTATTTTTGGTGCTATTTTACTGATTATTGCCGCCGTTGATTTTAATTATAGTCAAGCAGATATTCGCTAAGTTTAACGGTAAATATTGCTAAAAATTTAGCCTGATTGCCACTTAGGCTCTAGCCAGACATTGCCTTAATACCGCAGGGGCAACAAATTGTATGTCATCTAGATGGATGGCATAACGCCCTGACATTAATGCGCGCGCTTTGGCGCATAATATTAAAGCTTGTCTTGCTCTGGGACCTGCGCCCCAACGCACATGCTCGATAACACTCTGACAGTTATGGGCACGCGCGCTATCTGTTTGCTTGTTACTCTCTGGACGTGTCGCTCGCGCTAAGCTTGCGGCATAGCCCAGCAACTCATCTGAAACCGTAACACTGCGCACTAAGTCTTGTAGCGCGATAGTATCTTCAGCACTGAGAATGACATTAAATTCGCTGTGATTATTATCCGTTGTACGCTTAATAATTTCTATCTCTTCTTGCTCACTAGGGTAACCGACACGAATAAACATTAAAAAATGATCCAGTTGAGCTTCTGGTAACGGATACGTACCCGCTTGCTCTACCGAGTTTTGAGTAGCTAAAACAAAAAAAGGTTTTGGCAGTTTATAACAAAGACTAAAAAAAATACGACTATGCTTTGTTAATAATACATAACAAAGTATGTATTAATAAATGAAGCCGCTATAAATGTGAATTCTCTTTCGCGCTTATTTACAACTTCTGGTAGCATTAGCGCAAAATAATTACTGAGTTAACATATGAAAATCATCTCTTTTAATATTAATGGCCTACGTGCTCGCTTGCATCAACTACAAGCAATCATAGATAAACATCAACCGGATATTATTGGTCTACAAGAAATCAAGGTCCATAACGACGCTTTTCCGTTGGCTGATGTTGAAGCGATGGGCTATCAAGTTTATTTTCATGGTCAAAAAGCTCATTATGGCGTTGCCATGCTTTGTAAAAAACCTGCCGACGTGGTCATTAAAGGTTTTCCTTCTGATGATGAAGAAGCCCAAAAACGTATGATTATGGTACAAACAACCGACGAAAATGGCGAAAAAGTTACGGTATTAAATGGCTATTTTCCACAAGGCGATAATATTGCTCACGAAACTAAGTACCCATACAAACGTCAATTTTATAAAGATCTAATGCAATACCTAAATGAAAATCACACACCAGAAGACAATATTGTGGTGATCGGTGATATTAATATTTCACCAACAGATTTAGATATTGGCATTGGTGAGCCAAACCGTAAGCGTTGGTTAAAAACCGGTAAATGTAGTTTCCAACCTGAAGAGCGTGAATGGTTAGCTACCTTAATGAATTGGGGCTTTAAAGATACCTTTAGAGAACTACACCCTAGCCGAGCAGAAAGATATTCATGGTTTGACTATCGCTCTCGTGGCTTTGATGATAATCGAGGCTTACGTATTGATGTGGTATTAGCAACAGAAAAATTTGCCGGTCGTTGCCTTGAATCCGATATAGATTATGAACTCAGAGGCATCGAAAAGCCGTCTGATCACGCCCCGATTTGGTCAACATTTAGTCAATAATATGCCTATTCAAGCGCACATAAAAAGGGCTTATGCCCTTTTCACTTTAACTCAATAAAATTACTGATATTATGACTGCTTTGCATTACACCTGCCCTCTTTGTAATTTACCACTCGTTGGTCAAGAAAAGCTTTATCGTTGTGAAAACAACCATAGCTTTGATCGTGCGAAAGAGAACTACTTAAACTTATTACCTGTACAATTTAAACATTCAAAAAATCCTGGTGATAACAAAGCAATGGTCAATGCAAGGCGTGAATTTTTACAGCAAGGCTATTATCAACCCTTAGTTGATCGATTAGTGGCTTTATATCACGAAAAAATCGTACTTGAAGTAAATAAAACCGCACCGATCCTTGATGCGGGTTGTGGTGAGGGTTTTTATACCCATCAACATAAAACTTCAGAAAATACTGTTTATGGTGTCGATATTGCAAAAGAAGCAATCAAAAAAGCAGGCAAGAAATACCCACAATGTCACTTTAGCGTTGCAACATTATCCAAATTACCGTTTGCAGATAACTTGTTTTCATGGCTCGTCTCTGTTTATGCGCCAATTTTAGAGCAAGAGTTTACCCGAGTATTATCAAACGGTGGATTTTTGTTGACCGTAACACCGGCAAAGCAACATTTAATGCAATTAAAGCAGCATATTTATAACGAAGCTAAAGAACATGACGAAGAAAAACTACCGGTTGAGCATTTAACACTAGTGCATCAAGAAAGCATCTCTTATCCAATGCATTTAAAAACCGGTCAAGACACGCTCAATTTACTGTCGATGACCCCCTTCGCGTTTAAAGCCGGAGAGCAAGTCAAAAAAACCTTACTCAGCATGGAAGATTTTACTTGTCAGGCTGATTTTCTTATTCGTCTTTATCAAAAGGCGCCGTAAGAGAAAGTCACGCACTTTTAGAACATAATTGCTTAGAAACCCCAAGCATTGTCAGAAATAGTGCCGGCCTGAATCAGTTTATCGGGCCGGTTTATTGAGAGCTGTAACGGTTATTAAAGGTTAAGTTTAATAACTGCGCTAGATCGAGGTAACGTGGACGTTGGGTTGATAACTTAATATCACCACCACTTTGATTAACACGGGCAACACTTTCTTTGTACCAACTTGCCAATGTTGGAGGTAAAAATTTATCGGCTTTAATGCCCATAAAGATCAACGCTTGTAGTGGAAAGCTTAATAAAAACAAGCTGTATAATAATGCTTGCGGCAACACAAGCATTGAGCCGAAGTAGAGCTGCATAATCAGACAGAACAACGCTAACCCTGGAATAACTTTACATACCAAGCGACTAAATTTAACCACGCGATATTCAGCAAAATATTCATTGAGTTCTGCGCGTTCTGGCCATAAGTTCATGTACTTTCGGCCAAGCGATATAATTTCTAATACTGATAGCTTCATAGAGCACACACTACAACAAGGTTTCATTAAAAGATAGTACAAAGTTGTAGCCTTTAGTACGGTAAAAACTCGTTTAATAACATTTTATTGTATAACATCAACATTTTTCATAATTTATGGCACTATAATAAACCTCATTAAAATATTGTAGAAATGGCGCTTGGTTAATTATGAATAATAATTTTATTTTAGTTTTAAATTGCGGTAGTTCATCGTTAAAATTTTCCCTAATCAACCCAAAAAATGGCGCAACATTATTATCGGGATTAGCAGAGCGATTATTATCTGAACAAGCTATCATCAAAATTAAATACAACGGCGAAAAAGAGCAACATCTTATTCCCGTTCCCTTTGATCATCAAAGTGCCGTATTGTGCTTAGTTGAACACCTCAAACAATTGCACTTAATCGATTGCATCACTGCCATTGGTCACCGTGTGGTTCATGGCGGAGAAAATTATTGCCAACCGACGCTAATTAATGATGATGTCAAAACAGCAATCGAGAAATTGGCACGCTTAGCTCCTTTACATAACCCGGCTAATTTAACTGGTATCATTGCCGCTGAAGCTGCATTTCCAACATTAAAACAAGTGGCTATATTCGATACCGCTTTTCATCAAACGATGCCAGAAAAAGCTTATATTTATGGCATTCCTTATGCTTTATATAAGCAACATGGCATCCGACGCTATGGTTTTCATGGCACCAGCCATTATTTTGTTGCTCAACAAGCCGCCAACATTCTCAACAAACCCTTAGCGCAGTGCAGCTTTATTAGTGCCCATTTGGGCAATGGTTGCAGCATAGCGGCAATCAAAGATGGTAAAAGTGTTGATACCAGTTTAGGCATGACACCTTTAGAAGGCGTTATGATGGGAACACGTAGCGGCGACATCGACCCCGGTATTATTTTTCATTTGATTAATCAATTGAATTACAGTGTGCAAGATGTTGATAATATGCTAAATAAACAAAGTGGCTTACTTGGTGTGTCAGGCATAAGTAACGATTGTCGTACTATAGAAACCGCTTACATTGAAGATCACAACGTACAAGCAGCATTGGCACTTGAGGTGTTTTGCTATCGTATTGCCAAAGCTATCGCCTCATTCACAGCCAGTTTAACTGTACTTGATGGTATTATTTTCACCGGCGGTATTGGCGAAAACTCTGATATTATCCGAGAAAAAATTCTCGCTCAATTGAGTCTATTAAACTTTACAGTCGATGACGAGGCCAACTTAGCCATGCGCTTTGGCAAATCAGGACTTATCAGCAGTGAAGGCTCTCGTTCAGCATGGGTCATCGCCACCAATGAAGAATGGGTTATTGCTGAACAAACTTTTCAATTACTTAATCAGGAGTCTTAATCATGGCACATCGTATTATGTTAATACCTGCCGGTTTTGGTGTTGGGCTCAGTAGTGTAACTTTAGGCTTAATTCATGCCTGCCAACAACAAGGTATTAATGTTGGCCACTTTAAACCGATATCACAACCATCACGTAACGCTAGAGCAAAAAACAACAGTCAGTTAGTTGACATTGAAGCATCAGGCTCCATTGCCCTTTCTTATGTTGAACAGCAAATGGGCGATGGACGTAACGACATTGTATTAGAACAAATTGTAGAAAAATTTAATGCTATAGACAAAGCGCATGATGTGGTGATTATTGAAGGTTTGATCCCAACAACACGTCAGCCCTATGCCGGAAGAGTTAACCGCGATGTTGCTCGAGCACTTTCTGCTGAAATAGTGTTAGTTGCCGCACAAGACAATGACTCAGTAGAAGAATTTGAAGATCGCATAGAAATGAGTGCTGAAACATTTGGTGGTATTAAAAACTCGAAATTAATCGGCTGTATCATCAATAAAATCAACTCGCCTGATAAAGACGAATTTGGTTTATTGCCCCGTGAGCATGAATTTAACCAGCACTTAGATCTTGCACCATTAATTAACTTGTCGATATTTAAAAATCGTCACTTTGAATTATTAGGTACCGTACCGTGGGAAATGGATCTGATCGCGCCAAGAGTGCTCGACGTTGCCAGCTACCTCAACGCCGACATTATTAATAGTGGCGATATGGCGCACCGTCGTATTCGCAGTATCAGTTTTTGTGCCCGTAGTGTCGATAATTTAATGAGCCACTTACAACCCAGTCGTTTAATTGTCACGCCAGGCGATCGGACCGATATCATTATTGCTACCTGCCTGTCGGCACTCAATGGTACAAAAGTTTCAGCACTGGTACTGACCAATGGCTATGTGCCTAATAAAGAAATTCTTAGCCTATGCCAACAAGCACTTGATGCCGGCTTACCGGTGCTTTCAGTACCTTGGGATACTTGGCAAACCTCACGATATTTAATGAATTTCAACCCTGATATTCCTGAAGATGATTTACAACGACAAGAAAAAGTAAAAGAGTTTGTTGCCGATAATCTTGCTGAGGATTGGTTAACACAACTCAGTAACAAGGCCACTATTAGCGATAAAATGTCGCCACCTGCCTTTAGACACAAACTCACCGAACTAGCTCGTCACGCCAATAAGCTTATCGTATTGCCAGAAGGTACAGATATACGTACCATTAAAGCTGCTGCTATTTGTGTTGAGCGTAATATTGCTCGCTGTCAATTAATCGGTGATAGGGAAACCATTTTACGTATTGCGGAGCAGCAAGGGATTAATCTACCAACAGGTTTATTAATTACCGATCCTGAAAATATTCGTGATAATTATATCGCGCCCATGGTTGAGCTACGTAAGGCCAAAGGCTTGACCGAAGTAGTTGCCAAACAAGAATTACAAGATAATGTCGTACTAGCGACCATGATGTTACAACTTGGTCAAGTTGACGGCTTAGTATCTGGTGCAGTGAGTACCACAGCCAATACTATTCGACCGGCATTACAATTAATTAAAACCGCCGAAGGTAGCTCACTGGTTTCATCGATTTTCTTTATGTTGCTCCCCGACCAAGTACTTATCTATGGCGATTGTGCTATCAACCCAGAGCCGAACGCTGAGCAATTGGCCGATATCGCCATTCAATCAGCTGATTCAGCAATACAATTCGGTATTAAACCGAAAGTGGCCATGATCAGCTATAGCACAGGTACATCAGGTTTTGGTGCTGATGTTGAAAAAGTGGCTGCCGCTACAAAAATTGCTCAAGAAAAACGTCCAGATCTCATTATTGACGGACCTCTGCAATATGATGCCGCTATTATGGAAAATGTTGCTCGCAAAAAAGCCCCAAATAGTCCGGTTGCTGGCCAAGCTAATGTCTTTATTTTTCCAGATCTTAACACCGGTAATACCACTTATAAAGCCGTACAACGTTCAGCAGATTTAGTCAGTATTGGCCCAATGTTACAAGGAATGAGAAAACCGGTTAACGATTTATCCCGTGGCGCTTTAGTTGATGATATTGTTTACACCATTGCATTGACTGCAATTCAAGCACAATTGTAGTCTTATAACGAAAAAAATGCTTGCAGCTAAGATCTATAGTAGAAATAACTAGATCTTTAGCTGCTTTATTCATTAGTACAAGATTTTGCTAACTTATCTTAAATCTTAACTTAACAAGATTACCTGATATTTTTTAACCAACTAATTAAATTCATATAAAACATAAGATTGAGTAGTTAAACAATAGTTGCACACAATGATATCCACAGCTTATGTGGATATCATTTAAAGCTAATATTATAATTAGTGGCTTAAATTGGCTTTATATAGCTCAATAGAACTACAAATACACTCACTTCATAGCAATAACTCCCCTAATAGCGACTAAACACAGGTTAACCAGTGTTGTTTATAAAAATAATTCATTACAAAAATCAAACCATCAATACTATAGCCTCTAGAGTTCCCTGCTATTAACCGCTATAGTATTAACAAACTACCTAAACAAAATTGATTTATGAGTCATTTAACTTTACGTCGCTTATCTGAAACATTTGCTATTCATAGTTTACGCCGTGAAAGCTCAATTCCCGATGTTGTTTTTAATGCGCCAATATTTTTCTTGGCAAAAACTTATGATGAGATCTCAATCGTCATTCCAGAGCATATTGAAATTGACAGTGAAGAAGTTGAGCTTGGTTGGCAGGCATTTGAAGTTGTCGGGCCATTGGATTTTAGTTTAACCGGCATCATGTCAAATATATCAACGGTTTTGGCGAATGAAAAAATTAGTATTTTTGCCATTTCAACCTTCGATACTGACTACATTCTCGTAAAATCAGATAAATTTGAAGCGGCTAAAGCTGCCCTTATAAAACAAAACTATCAAGTGATCTAATTCAGGAAATATCATGACAATACTTTATGGCATAAAAAATTGCGATAGCGTAAAAAAAGCCAAAAAATGGTTAGAACAAGCAAATATCCCTTATCAATTTCACGACTTTCGTAGCGATGGCTTCAGTGCAGAACTATTACAAGAGTTGCTGACCTTTACCGACCTAAGCGCACTGTTAAATAAGCGCAGCACGACATTTAGAAACTTATCAGATGAAATTAAAAGCAACCTGACTGACGAGGTTATAACTGAAATTATTCTCGCGCAACCGACGTTAATAAAACGCCCTTTACTAAAACATAACCAAGCACTTTTAGTTGGTTTTAAAGATAGCCAATATCAACAAGCATTTATTTAGAGGTTAGTGACATTATGCAAAAGCACAGCAACAGCACAGTTTCATTAGCACAAGCGCTTATTGAGCGCCCATCAGTCACCCCTGAAGATTTTGGCTGTCAGCAGTTAATGGCTGAAAGATTAGCTAAATTGGGCTTTAATAATGAGAGTATGCTGTTTGAAGACACCACTAATTTATGGTCAAGAAAAGGCGCATCAGGACCGGTTTTCTGCTTTGCTGGTCATACGGATGTTGTACCCGCTGGCAATTTAGAGCTTTGGCATACTCCACCTTTTGAGCCCGTTATTATCGATAATATGCTTTATGGTCGTGGGGCTGCAGATATGAAAGGCAGTTTAGCAGCGATGATCGTTGCCACTGAACGTTTCATTACTGACCACCCCGATCACCAAGGCTCTATTGCATTTTTAATCACCAGCGATGAAGAAGGCCCTTTTATTAATGGCACCACACGGGTTATTGATACCCTTGAAGCGCGAAATGAAAAAATTACTTATTGTATTGTTGGTGAACCATCAAGTAGCAAGCAATTAGGTGATGTGGTTAAAAATGGTCGCCGTGGTTCAATATCTGCTGAGCTACACATTCACGGTAAACAAGGTCATGTTGCTTACCCTGAGCACGTGATCAACCCCATTCATCTGGCTATGCCTGTCTTAGCTGAATTAAGCCAAATGCATTGGGATAATGGTAATGAGTATTTTCCTCCGACCAGTTTTCAACTGTCAAATATTCAATCGGGTACCGGTGCTACCAATGTTGTACCAGGCCATTTAACAGCCTTATTTAACTTACGTTATAGTACTGAATTAACTGCAGAGATGATTGTTGATAAAGTAGAAGCTTTATTAACTCAACATCAATTAGACTTTGAAATAAACTGGGTATTTAACGGCCAACCTTTTATTACTGAGCCAAGCACACTGGTTGACTCGGTTGTACAGGCGATTGAAACCTGTTGTCAGATCAGTCCTGAACTTTCTACTAGTGGCGGCACCTCGGACGGACGCTTTATTGCCCCAACCGGGGCCCAAGTTATTGAGCTTGGCCCATGTAATGCCACTATTCATCAAGTGAACGAGTCTGTTTCAGTGCCTGATCTTATAAAACTTACCGATGTTTACTATCACACTTTGGTTAATGTGCTAGCCAATCATGGGTAATATGAGCGAGCTCGAGTTAATGTTAACCGGACAAACTGCACAGCATATACATTGGCTAAGTGCAAATATTGGTATTCATCATGAGATGGTAGCTGGCTTTAGTAAACTGCAAGCTGAGGCAAAACTTGCTGGCATAGAATTAACGATTGCCAGTGGTTTTCGTAGCTTTGAACGTCAATTAGCCATTTGGCAAAATAAGTTTTCAGGTCAAACACCAATAAAAGATGCCAGTAACCAAACGGTTGCTCTTGAACAACTGAGTATCGATGAAAAGATACACGCTATTATGCTATTCTCTGCGCTGCCTGGCGCTAGTCGTCATCATTGGGGTTGTGACATTGACGTTTATGCAAAAAATTTACTACCAACAGGGCAATCTTTAGCATTAGAGCCTTGGGAATACCAAGCATCGGGGCATTTTTATCCGTTAACTCTTTGGTTAGCTAAACATGCGCAACGCTTTGGTTTCTTTTTACCTTATGATAAATTTCGCGGTGGTGTAGCTCAAGAGCCTTGGCACCTTTCATATTTGCCCTTATCTCAACACTATCAGCAGGCATATAGCCAAGCTCTATTGGCAAAAACGTTAGCCAATTGCGATATTCAAGGTAAAACACAATTAATGGCAATATTACCTGAACTCTATCAGCGTTATATTGTTAATATAGCCAACACCTAATCACTTGGTGAGAAATACATATGAAGACCATTTATCGGAGCGATAATATATGACCAGCATACTAACTGAAAGCTGGGTTGCCCCAACTATCGTGATCATTGCTTTAGTTATTTTGATTGGCAACTTAAGTACCTTTCAAAAAAGTGCTAAAACCCCTTTACGTAAGAAGGGTCTGAATGATTTAAAAGAAACCTTGCCACGAACACAAAAGTCTGCACATAAAATGCCAAGCTTTTCTACCCCCTCTGATACTAACCATAAAGCAAAAAACTCCGATTAACGGAGTTTTTTATTAACAGCAAACTTAACGAGCTTTAGAAAGCGTCTTTAAATGATAAACCGGATTCCATGACATTAAATGTTTTCTCTAATGCTTGAGCAGATAGTGCTGTGCCTTGCTCATCATATAATGTAACGGTAGATTTTTCAGCCTTGCCTTCTAACTTAAACTGGTACTTACCATTAGGTAGATCTACAACGGGTAAAGTATCTCCCCAAATTCGGTCCCAAAGGCTAAATTCAGGTTGGAGATAATCAACATAATAAATTTTAGTGGTTTCATTCAGATCTGTGATTATAAAACCATGATCTTCAAAGAATAGTGGCAAATTAGACCATAATAAATCAACAGCTATCTCAATAACATATGCCGCTTCACCGACACTATTTTCACCTAAACTAACGAACTTCTGATTGGCACGCATTAAACGATTTTCTTGCTGTTTTAACCGATATTGATAATCAACTTGTCCTATCACTTCATTAAGCATGTTCATTTCAGCACGCTGTTGATCAATAATATCTATGCGCTTGCTACCACCTGCTTTATCCGTTTTAAGGTAATCAATAAGCTCAACAGTTAACGCAACACTTCGACCATGAGGCTTGCTTTCAAAGCTATAGCGATAGCGAATACTCTCAGAGCTTGCTATTGACTTAAAGAGCCAAGAGCCGTCTTCGGTTTCATTGTTGAACCAATCAGATTCAAACACTAAACCGCTATCATCAACTTGCTTTAATTCAACATCAGCTGTCGCTAACTGATCTTTTAATGCCTGTAGCACAAAAGCTTGTAAATCACTGTCATCAAGTACTTGGTCAAACCAAACGGTTGAGGCTGCTGAGTTGCCCTCTGTTCGAGTAGATGCGGCAATCGGTAGCACAAGTGACGGTGCACGTACATCAACATCAACGCCAACAGGGCCCTGATGATTTATTTTATTACTGACAAAATAGGTGTCAAAATTGGTCGGTTTATCTAATCCCGCAGGTACTTTTAACGCTTTTGCTTCTTTTTTGTGCGCGTATTCAAAATCGCCTACCGCTTGTTTATTATTTGCAGTACCGCAGCTAGCAACAGCGACACTCAATAATGAAAAATAAAATATCTTGCGATTCATTAACACTCCCGAGGATAAAAATCTGAATCTTTCTAAATTTAATTTTGCTTGTTGATTATTTATAATTAACATTTTAGTTATGATGACAGCACCAAGAAATGTGTGTCTAACGTTCAAGCAATACATCAATAACGTCGTTTTGATTACTGAATCTGAGCTAAGTTCCCTCAGAATCATCTCTTTTATTTAAAACACGTAAATTATTGTCAATAGCGCCAAATACAGCCGCGCACCATGGTACTTGCCTGAAAATGCAAACACAAGATACTGCAGCATATTTATCATAAAAATAACAAAATAAAAGCAGATTAAAGCCAGTCGTTAAATTCAAATCAAAAGGCTAGCTTACTTTGGTAAACTATTATCTCAGCATGCTGTTGTTATGTTACAACGCTAAAGTTTGACGATGAATCGACCATAACCACTTTATTTCTCCCTTTCGCTTTAGCATCATATAAAGCGTCATCAGCTGCCGCTAAATAACAACTAAGATCTGGGCTTTCTTCTTCAATGATGACAAGACCAATACTGACCGTAATAGAGAAACTTTCCCCGGCCTTTGACTCCATAGTGAGGCCGGCCATAAATGCACTGACGCGCTTAGCGGTATTCTCGGCATCAATACGGTCAACATCAAGACATAATACGACAAATTCCTCGCCACCGACCCTTGAGACAATATCTTCTGCTCGGGTGTTTTCCGTCAAACAATTAGCAAAGGCGATTAACGTCTCATCACCTGTCGCATGACCATAGGTGTCATTGATAGCTTTAAAATGATCTAGATCAAATGCCATCAGCATACTAATATTTTTACCTTGCCTTCTGCGTTTGAACGCTTGTTCTGACAGTAATTGAAAACCACGGCGATTAAGTAGCCCGGTCAATGGGTCGCTCTGAGCAAGCGCATTTAATTTATACTGCAGTCGCTCAGCAGAAATCAGCACTAAACCGAACATGGAGATAACTTGAATGAAAGCAATCATAACAAAAGTAGTAATACTATAAGCACTTGAACTTACAACAAGTGGCGGCAAACTATTTGGCACAGTGATCGTTTTAAGAATAGATAACACCGCTAGTAGTGCAAAAGCATAACCAACGGACACGGATGTGATTAATCGTGGTGAACGATAACTGATAAACTCTTTAGCAATGGCCAGCTGATAAAATGCACAGGTTGTAAAGATCATAGTATAATTTAGACGAAATAAAGCGCCATCTTCAATCCACTGCAAGGCGACAGCCGCTCTACTAGAAATAGCAACAAGAATAACAATCAAAGCAGGTAAAAAAACGAAGAATGGCGATAGCCTATCTCTATTAAAAAAGTACCTAGAAGCGCTTAACCACATGACATGGGTCAACATAATAAAACCGATGACAAGTAATAAAAAACGCGGTTCTGCAGAGCTAATATTGAGTAAGACAAACAAAAAGCACAAAGCTATGGAAAGATGCGCTCCAGCCCAAAGTCCCATACCTGGAATACGTAAAATAGAAAAACGCATATAAATATACGCTAAAAAGCCTAAGACATTCAGTGTTAAAAAAATAAACACTAAAGTTTTAATATCAAGTACTTCCATACGAGAGAGTGATTATCCAATCATGATAATAAATAAACTAAGAGATTAACCGCGAAGGCCATAAAATTCAACAACTACTGTTGATGTATATATTTAAATTGGCTTAAAAAATAATCCGCACGGTATTTAGCAAAGCTACAGTTAGAGGAAATAAAATTTAACGCGTTTTAAACATTGCCAATTGATTAACGATTTTTTCTGTCACTTCACTCAGGTAGTGTCCCTGCTGCTGTAGTTCAGAGCAGTCATTTGAATTTGAACTAGAAAGCGCTTTCAGCTGCTCAATTTCTTTGGCTACGTTACTGACCAGCTGATTAATATATTGAATATCAACACTATCATCTTTATTCTCCTGACCAATCAGCGCTAAAATCCCAGTGATATTTTCACAGGCAAGCTCAAGTTCTGTTTGACTCGCTGTTGTGTGCTTGGATAAAGAGGTGATCGCTAGCGATTGTAATTTCATCTGCTGCTCAGCATCAAGTACAGCGTCAGATATACCTAATATAATCTGGTTGATTTCATCCAAACTCTCCTGCGTAGACTTGGCCAAATTCCTCACTTCATCAGCAACAACAGCAAATCCTCGACCATGTTCACCTGCTCGAGCCGCTTCAATCGCAGCATTTAACGCTAATAAGTTGGTTTGGTCGGCAAGGTTGTCAATAACAGAGACCACATTGACAATAGACTTGGTTTGCTCAGATAAGGTTTGAAACTTATTTTGCAGCCTATCATTATTTTCTATATATGAGCCTAAATCTTTAACCATTACGCCCATGGTACTATTGGAACGAAGTAAGCCTTGTTGTGTGACTTCCACTTGTGAACGAGTTTCTTCCGCTTTAGCTTGTAAAGTAATCGATGTTTTATCTAATTTTTCAACTTGAATCGTCAAAAACCCAACTCGACTGTCTTGCTCTTTAATTCTAATCGCAATGTTTTGGGTTTTAGCTTTTAATCGTTCGGAAATTTCATCAGAATTACTTGCCTGCTGCTGAATATCGACTAAAGCGCCTTGAACATTCTGTCTAAAGCCATTAATAACATTTAATACCTTGCTTATTTCACTATTATATTGACTATTAATTTCACAAGGTACAGAAAGGTCTTTCTTTTCAAAATTTTTCATATAATTAGTGACACTTTTTAATGAGTCAACGCCCCAAAACTTCTCATCAATATCATGAATAATTAACAGTACAACGACAATAAGTTGCGTGATTTGTGAAAATAGCGCTTGGGTAAAAAGTGTCGCATTGACAAATAATGCTATTGCACCCAACCAGTGAATAAATCTCATTCTAAAAAATAATGAACGCATTGGTGATCTCGTTATTAATGTGTGAAAAGTAAAAGTGTTTGCTATAATTTTTACATCATTGCATAAGGTTTTGAGTACAGAAAACCTTGAATTATGTTTACCCCTGCCCAGCGAATATAATCTGATTGCGCTTTAGTTTCGACTCCCTCAGCAACAATCAAGCTACCTTTTGAAGAACATAATTCAATGATGCCTTTATATAAACTTGTGGCCCATAAATCTTCAGGTACATTTTTAATCAATTGTAAGTCTAATTTGATAAAGTCAAAATTAACTTGGCTTAAACGAATTAAATTTGAATGTCCTGAGCCAAAGTCATCAATGGCGATTTTAAAGCCTTCGCGCTGTAAGTTTTTGATACGTTCAATGACGATATTATCGTTAATGGCAATAGTATCCTCACAAATTTCAAGCACTAATTTTTGCTTATCCATCTGACTTATATGCTTTAATGTTGTTTCCCACAGATGAGTAAACATTGCATCATCGGTTAAAAGCTTGCCTGAAATGTTAATCCATATGCTGTTTTTTATGGCCGACTTGAGCTTTTGGTTAATAAATAAATCGTCTAATTGCTGACAGGTCATTGCCAATAATAAATCAGCATTTTTATTTAAATACTCAAATAAGACTTGTGTAGTTATTTTTGTTTTTGTGCCTTTGATTGAACCACGCGTTAGTAATTCTTGACCGTAGATAGCGTCTAAAGAAGCAACAACTAAATCTTGTACGTACCATGCTAATTTTGCCTGCTGGCCATGATATTGAAACTCAAACATAAGCATGCTCAACATGTTCAAGTTGAGCATAAAAAATATCTTCCTCAGCGAGGCGAGTCGTCATTTCATTTAAAAACTGTTTGATATGATCCGTATGCTTTGCTCTAAGCACCGTATTATGAGGGAAAAGCATCAATGCACTGATGATCTCATTAATTTTAAAGCAAGCTTGATGGAGCATGCTGTAACTTTGATCAAGCCGCTGCTTTTGATGCTGACTTTCATATTTATGCTTAAGCGCAGGATTTAAAAATGTTTGCTCTAACTGCAGATGAACTTTTACCGCTTGAATTAAACGTTTTATTTTAGCATCAAGTTGAAGTACGCAATATAGCGATTGAGACAACATTAAGGTGATATTTTTAATTTCTTGATTTATCTGTATATGCTGTTTTATCAGCACTTTAGACCAATCTTTTGCAAATTGTTCACTTGGGCCTAACGCCTGCCAGTTATTATCATTACTTGTAAAATTCATTCAGTGACTCATAAAAAACACATAAGATACATTTTAAAAGCATCTTATGTGTTTTAAGGCAAACTAGCAACCAATAAGTGCATATTAAATGTATCTTCTTGTGATTTTATTGCTTACCCATAAACTGGTGAGCCCAGAGGTTAATTATTGTACATTGTGCGGCGCTTTCAGCTCCTCGTTAGCTTTAGTACCCTGACATGCGTTACAATAGCGTTTTTTCATAACAGCTAGGTTTATTGATGAGTGAGTATTTGGTATTAACGGCAATGGGTCCCGATCGCACCGGCAGTGTCAGCGATTTAACTAAGTTAGCTAGTGAATGTGGTTGTAATATTATTGACAGCAGAATGGCGATATTTGGCTTAGAATTTACCTTGATCATGCTGCTTACTGGTACTAATAAAGCAATTTATCAATTAGAGAGTAAACTACCCGCGGTTGCTCATGAGCTTGAACTTATTACCATGATGAAAAGAACCTCAGGTTATCGGGAGCAAGATTTCGTACATCATTATCAAGTTGATTACGCCGGTATCGATCAACCCGGTGTTTTAAAAGCCGTTACCGCTTTCTTTGCCACCCGTAATATTGATGTCTCGTCATTAAAATCTGAAATTAATCAGAAAAATAATCACATGAGTGCTTCATTATTAATTGCACTGATGGAAGAAACCAGTATCGAACAACTTGAAAGTGATTTTGTCCAATTGTGTGAACAATTTGATGTGCAAGGTTGTATCAAGAAAATTCAATCAAACTTATTTTAAAGAGAATGTAACGTTACAATTTAACACCAGCCAATCTTACTGATGGTAAATTCAGATAAAGCTATTCTATGAAGTGTTTACGCTAGACAGTATGGTTTAACATCTCTAACATTATAACGCATTCAAAAAATACTAAGCAGAGCAGCCATAAGCCTCACTGTATTCATAATCATAATCATAAGGAAAATAAAATGGCAATCGACGTTGGCCAAGTAGCACCTGACTTTACACTCTTAGATCAAGACAGTAACCCTGTTACTTTATCTGAACTAAAAGGGAAAAAGGCACTACTTTATTTTTACCCTAGAGCAAGCACACCAGGCTGCACTATACAGGCTAAAGGTCTACGTGACTCTAAGGTAGAGCTTGATGCACTTAATGTTGTCGTGCTTGGTATTAGTCCTGATACACCAAAAAAACTAACAAACTTCATTAATAAGCAAGAGCTTAATTTTACTTTACTCGCTGATGAAGACCACGCTGTTTGTGAAAAGTACCATGTATGGCAATTGAAAAAATTCATGGGTAAGGAAAATATGGGGGTTGTTCGCACAAGCTTCCTGATTGATGAAAATGGTAACATTGAACATGTATTCAATAAGTTCAAAACTAAAGATCATCACCAAGTCGTATTAGATTTTTTAAAGACGCTTTAATGTTAATTTTATAAGTAATACCAAGTCTAATAAGTTTGTTCCCACTCAAAGCTTAGTAAAATTGGTCTAAATCCCAAAACTAAAAAAGCTTAACACTTGAGTGTTAAGCTTTTATTATCGTTCACTTATCTAATTTAATGTAAATTAGTGACTAGTACCCTTCTCATAATTAATTTTATTAAAAACATTATATTTTCCTGATGGTTTCTTCATCGGTAAACGTTTAATTTCTTCCAGTGTATTGGCATCATAAACAATTAAAGCGCCATCATTATCCCAAATACTTAATAAAACGTATTTACCATCTTTGGTAAACTCAACATGGGCAGCAGTTTTCCCCGGCACAGGCGTTAAGGTTTTTACAATCTCTAACGTACTTTTATTAATGACATGTACTTTATCTTTATTTGGTCCAAAAAACACATCAACCCAAGCGTAAGGCGAGTTACTATGACTGCGCATAAAAAATCCCGGTCCTTGAGTTTCAATTTCTTTAATCACCTGCCAGTTGTCCATATCAATAACAGAAACTCGGCCTTCTTTGATATTGGGTGATGCAAAAACAGTTTTACCTTGATAATCCCAAGTTATACCAGAGCCTAGATGTGGCATACCCGCCATAGCAATAGTTGCTACTTTTTTCTTAGCATCAAGATTGATCACTTGGCCGTTATGGCTATCTCGGGATGCGCCAATTAAATTAATATATTGTGGATCAAAAAAGAAGTCATCTAGATAGTCTGCGGTTCTAATACGTCTAATAGGAAAGTTATCAGAAACTTGCCAATTCTCCACTTTGCCCTCACCGCCGTCTTTGCGATAATCGTGTGCCCAACCTTTATAAACTTCAACCCCACCTTTATCACTGTAAGGAATTTCCCATACTTCTTTGACGTCTTTTAACGCGACGATAAAGCTATGACGTGGAGGTGCGTTATATACCGCACTAACACGTGAACTTACCCCTTCACTATCAATAGCGTCGATACTTTTAATCGGCGATAAATCTTGAGTATCAAGAATAACGACATTATGTGGTAAGTAATTACCGACAATAGCGTATTTGCCGTCCGAAGAAATCGCTAAATTGCGGGTATTAATACCTGCGCGCACTTCTGAGACTATTTTCATATTATAAATATCGTATTTACTTATCCAACCATCACGAGAGGCAAAATATACATAACGGCCATCAGGAGAATATTTTGGTCCTCCGTGCAAAGCAAAGCGGGTTTTAAAACGTGTTATCGGTTCAAAAGTATCGCCATTTAACAAGGTTGCCGAGTGATCACCAAGTTCGACAACAATAAATAAATTCATTAAATCAGCATCAAACAGCGGTTTGTCACCTAATTTATTCTGATCAAAATGCTGTACATTGCTTGCTTGAATATCCGCCATTGTCCACTGTGGCTGTGTTGTCGGCTTCGTATAAATATAATCAACTAACAATTGAGTTTGCTGAACGTTTAATTGTTGAGCAAACGCTGGCATTTGTGTCGCTACACGCCCCTGTTGGATCACTTCAATAGCTTTATTTTTACGTAATCTTGATAAGTTTTCTGGGAACAGTGCCGGGCCCATACTGCCCATTCTGTCAACACCATGGCAACTTTGACAATGCTCTTGATAAAGCGCTTCAGCGCCTTTTTCTTGTTTATTTGTCTCTTGTGTATGACCAGACACAGCAACAAGCAATAAGGATGAGCAAAATAAAGCTTTCACCAGACCTGAGCATTGCTTTAATAGCTTAAATTTATTTTCCATAATGACTTCACACGTTATAAATGAATAAGTAAATGCGTTAAATTGCTAAAATTTAACCGGCTTTTACTACTAGCGGTATTTTAACCTGGTAGTCTTTTGCATCTAAAAAACCCGGTTTTGCCAGTGCGGTATCTGTCAGTTGGTTAACCACATCACCAATCACGATCAGTGTCGGCGGGGTAATATTGTGCTGTTTAACTAAGTCAGCTAACGTTGAGAGATTACCTCGAAAAATTTGTTGATCAGGCTGCGTACCTTTACGAATAAGCGCTGCAGGTGTGTTAGCATCACGGCCATGGTTTATTAGTTGCTCAGTGATACTGGGTAAGGTATTAATGCCCATATAAAATACAACGGTTTGTGTGCTACAGCTTAAGCTCTGCCAAGGTAAGTTTAGTTGACCATCGTTTTGCATATGGCCGGTAATAAAAGTACAGCCTTGTGCAACGCCACGATGTGTTAACGGAATACCCGCGTAAGTGGTACAGCCAGATGCGGCAGTAATACCTGGACAAACATGACAACTGATACCATTCTCTAACAAAAATTCAGCTTCTTCACCACCACGGCCAAATATAAAGGGATCGCCGCCTTTTAAACGCAAGACCTTTCGACCTTGTTGTGCATACTGCACGAGCATTTCATTAATTTTACCTTGTGGCACACAATGTTTTGCTTGCTCTTTACCAACATAAAAACGCTCACAATCTTGCGGTAAAAGCGCCATAATTTCATCGCTAACTAAGCGATCATAAATAGCAACATCGGCCTGCTCAATAAAACGCAGTGCTCGAATAGTTAACAACTCTGCATCTCCTGGCCCTGAGCCAACCAGTGCCACTTCACCGGGTTGTAAAGTCGACTTTCTATTTATGTTATTCAAAACATTTTTACTCAATGAATTTTCTGTAGATAACTGTGTCATGGTATACATTACCTTATCGATCTTTATTCGATTATAGAATAAAAATCGCTAACCTTATAAAATTATATTTTAATATCTTAGTGTTAATTAACCTAAGTTCTGCTAAATGCTCTAAACCGCTAAAAATGGAATATCGTCACATTGCTGATGTTTGCTTTCGACACCTATTTCAGCATCCGTTAAATAACAACCTGGGTCTTCAGCCCAAACATCACCACTTTGTGCAAATGCTCGTGTACGAGTATTACCACCACAAATCGCCAGATATTGACATACACTACAACGTCCTTTCACTGGACGTGGTTGTTGCCGAAACCCCAGCATTAATGGGTCTTTAGTGTTTTTCCAAACCTCAGAAAACTTTTCAGTTTTAACATTACCAATCGGATGTCCCCACCAATAAGTATCAGGATGGATGGTGCCAGTATTATCGATATTAGCAACATTAACACCACTAGCGTTGCCACCCCAGTTAACTAAACGTTGTTTTAAATTGGCTATTCTTTCTGGGTATTGATCAGCAAATTTACTTTCAACCCATTGCAATAAAAAAGCCCCATCGGCATCATTATTACCGGTGACAAAATCAGTTTCGATGCCTTGGTTAATATGGGACCAAGCGCGTTCATAAAGCATTATCATAGCGTCTTTAGTCATCTTAAACATGGCATCATTTTCAGCACTGCGTTTACCGCGGCCTGAATAGTTTAAATGTGACAAATAAAATTTATCGACTTTTTTCTCTTCCATTAAATCGAGTACTTTTGGTAAATCGGCAAAATTATCGCGTGTTAAACATAACCGCATACCAATTTTAATACCGGCTTCTTTACATAAATCAATCGCTTTCATTGATTCTTGAAAACAGCCTTCTTGACGACGAAAGTCATCATGAAAATCTTCTAAACCATCAATACTAATACCAACATATTGATAATCAGCCGCTTTTATTTGCTCAATATTATCTTCATTAATTAGTGTACCATTGGTTGATAAGGCAACATAAAAACCTTTGGCTTTAGCATAAGCAGTTATTTCATAAATATCTGGACGTAATAATGGCTCGCCGCCCGAAAATATCAACACCGGCACATGCGCTACTTTCAAATCATCAATCGTTGCTTTGACTTGTTCAGTAGAGAGTTCATCATTGAAATCCATATCAAGCGACGTTGAGTAGCAATGCTTACAACGTAAATTGCAACGTCGGATCAGGTTCCAAATAACCACAGGACCAGGCATTTTTTGGGCCTTGTTAGCCGGTAAATCATCATAAAATGTTTTTAATAGTTGGGAAATTCTAAACATTTGTGTTGATCCTTCTAAATATAAAATCGTCTAAGTTATTCAATCGAACTCAACAATTATTAAGCTTTTATTGTTGCTAGCGCTTTAAACGCAAGCCCGTTTTCTTCAGTATCTCTGTACTAGTCAACATATCATTAGTCTGAAACTTTACCCCATGATCTGAATCATCATTTCTGACCTGTAAAACATTAATCAGTAAATCTTTGATTTGGGTTCGGTATTGCTGGACTTCTGCCACTGTTTTTCCATGTACCATGGCAAATAAGTTGTAGTTCCACTGTGGTAAATGTCGTGGACGTAAGTAGCAGTGACTGACAAAAGGCAAGCGCCCTACCGCTTGACCAAACTCGCTAACATCTTCATCTTTCACATCCCAAACGGTCATACCATTGTATCGGTAACCTAATTTGTAATGATTTGGCACCGCCGCTATACGACGAATAATACCGCGCTCTTTTAAATCAGTAGTCATGGCTAAGACTTCTGCCACTGATATTTGTAATTGTTCTGCAACATGTTGATATGGTTGAGAAACAATAGGTAACCCTGACTGAGTCAATAGCACAAACTGACGCTCTAAAGCCGATAACGGTATGTTAGGCTGGGAGGTATAATTGGACATAAAATTCTTCTAATTTTGGCGTATTAAGTACCGATAGTGAGGTTTTCTCTTCAATGTCACTAATCACTTGATTAACTTCTGTTTCAGATTCTGCACCAACCACAAACCACATATTAAAGTCATGCGTTCTTCGATAGTTGTGCGCAACTTGCTCAAAGCTGTTCACTTGTTCAGTCACTTCTTCAAACCTGTCTTCTGGTACAGCTAACGCCGCTAATGTAAACGCGCCGCCTAAGCAAACCGCGTCAAACATTGGACCAAACCGAGTCAAAACCTTGTTTGCCATTAAATGATTTAAGCGTTCAAGCACTTCATCTTCACTGCAATCTAACTGTTCAGCAATCTCTAAAAATGGTCGTTCTACAATAGGGAAACCACGCTGCAATAGGTTGATGAGTCGCTTATCGAATAAACTCAGTTCAGCTAACTCAGTCTGCGCATGGCGAGATAACTTATCCATTTGCATCTCCTTTTTTTCCATAGCGAGCACCTTGTTGCTTATAGGCTTTAAAACTAAATAAAATATCCTTTGCTACATCTTCTAGGCCAAACTGCTGAGTCATGGCGGTAATTTGTGCAATAACAATCGCTCGGTCTGTACCATGGATCATACAAAATAAATTATAAGGCCAATCGGGTAGCCTACGAGGGCGCCGATAGCATAAAGACACTTCAGGGCAACTCGATAATAAGGCCGCAACCTCATTAACTTTATCATCAGCAATATTCCACACCACCATAGCATTGGCTTTAAATCCTAGCTTGCGGTGTTTAACCACTAAGCCAAAACGTTTAACTAAACCATCTTCTTGCCAGTAAGATATTTGGGCTAAGACTTGTGCTTGCGTGGCCGAAATTTGCTTGGCAATAGCAAGGTAAGGTTGCGCGACATGTGGTAAACCACACTCTAATATCGCTCGTAATGCTTGCTGTTGCTCTGGTGATAAGGGTTCAGTATTAAACGCTTTAGCGACTGCGTTATATTGAGTGTTCCCCACTACATTATGGACTCTCTCACCTTGTTCTTTACTCAATAATTGACTCATATTAATGGCTACTTAGTTGCGATTTAGCAAAGTCGATATTAAATGCTAAATCAATGTGATACGACGTTTCCATCGGTAAAATTAACACTTGATAACCGGTAAGATGTTCTATATTTGCTATAACGTCTGTCAGCGCTTGATCATCATGAGCGGTGACAACAAACCACAAATTATAGTGATGCTCTCGGCCATAGTTATGATTGACTTGCTCGAATTGATTGATAATTTCAGCAATGTCATCTAGGTCACATTCAGGTACAGCTAAAGCAGCTAGTGTACTTGAACCCGCTTGCTTATGGTTGAATACTGCACCAATTCTCGACAGCATGCCTGCCTTATCAAGTGTTAAGATTGCTGATATCACTTCATCCTCAGAGCTATTAAGTTCATCAGCAATAGCTCTGTAAGGTTGCGAACAAAGCGGAAAACCTTTCTGATATCGGTTAATAATATCTTGCTCTAATTGGCTAAGTAGCATTGCCATAATTACAACCCTATTTGATGTGCACGATTAGTAAAGAAGATACCGCTTGGGCTTTTTACTGATAATTTGTCGATTAGTGTTTGTGTTGCTGTGTCATAAACGTGCACTTCATTACTGTCTCGCACTGAAATCCAAACATTTTCGCCTCGAGGAGTAAACTCCATATGCAGCACAGCAGGCCCAGGGGTTAAGGTTTTCACTAAATCAAAAGTCTCAGTGTTAAACACTTGAATAGTGTTGTTATCTGGAAAAGCAAAGTTTACCCAAATTTGGCGATTGTCCGGTTGTGACATTACAAATATTGGCTGACTATGTGCTGGTATTTCAGCAACTTGTAACCATGTTTTTGTATCTACTACCAAAACACTGTGCTTACCTACTGCAGGTAAAAAAGCATAGTCACCAGCCATTGCCCAACCTTCAAGGTGCGGCATTTTATACACCGGTAGTTTTTCATCACCTTTACCATAGCCAGGTAAAATACGACGAACACCTTGTTCTGTATGCCACAAGTCAAGTAATGCCAAGCCATCTTCACCAAATAAGCCAGCAATATAATAGCGACCATCAGGGCTGATCAAAGCGTCATAAGGATATAAACCAATAGCTTCAAATTTAGTTAATTTCATTTCATCTTGCGAAAAATCAGCAATCCAAATTTCATGGCTGTCAAATAAACTAAAGACAAATTTTTGGCCGGGGGCATCGACTAAACCGACAACTTTAGAGCGTACTGGACTACCATCATCATTTTTAGGCTTATTAACGAGCACACTACTGTCAATGGTTGCAACCAGCTCTAGTGTTTCACTATTAAAAACCTTAACGCCACCTGGGGTATAATTTGATACGGCAATAAGCTTGCCGTCTTGGCTAATAGCGCCACCAATACTATTACCAGATTGAATAATACGCTTCGCTATTTTATCTTTTAACATGTCAATTTTAGTTAAGCCGCCATCACGGGCAAAAACGTAGGCAAAGCGCTGATCGCGAGAGTAAACAATAGAAGCATGAGATAAGTCACCTAAACCATCTATTTCACTTAACATGGTATTGCTACTGTGATTAACAATCTGTACTTGCGATGTTGCCCTTTCAATTACAACCCCTAGATCTCCAGTAGCTCTTAATGGTGTTGTGACAGATGGCTGGATTTCATTTTGTTGATTTGTTACTGATTGCGTACATGCACTAGTAAGTAAAAACAAAAACATTACCCCTAGCACCTTATTTATATTAGTCATGGTTTTCTATACCTTGTTGTAATTGTTGACTGATCCACAAAGCTTCTTGCTCGGTTAAAAGAGATTTCCATGGCGGCATTGCCGTCCCAGGTCGACCAAATAGAATAGTATGTTGTATTACGTCTAGCGGTAGTTTATTCATCGTATTGGGTAGGAGTGTAGGACCTAACCCTCCTTTTAGGCTCATACCATGACAAGATCCACAATCTTGTTTTACCATATGGATAAGTTGTTTTTGCCTTGTTATCGTCAATTCAGCGGCCATCACACTAAAGTGACTACTGAGTAATATACTCGTAGTTACTAATGCCGTTAAACCTCGTATAAACGCTGTCATTGTTTGCCCTTATCAGCACATAAATTTCTGGGTAATATTGGCATAGACATAATATTTTGCTTTGATTTAAATCACACAATAGCCATATTGAAACGTTCATGATCAACGAATAATAAAATCGTAAGTGCTTATTAAATCAGGGGCAGACAGCCAGTAAGTCGACGGTATATCGCAAAGCAATAGTCAACAAAAGTGGGCATTTAGATTAACGTCGCTATAGGAATTTAAAAAGAATAGTGAGTATGATTAATAAAATAAAAAGAGAGAGGTATTATACTAAGTCTATTAAGTTTGTCCCCACTCAGCGCTTACCAGCGTTTTGAGAACAACGATCATTTTGTGAATATAGTTATGCTGTATAAAGGCAAGTATGAATAGTTAATTTGAGCAGAGCTTAAATTTAGCAACAGATCAAAGCATTTGTTTTGATCTGTTAATATTAAACTAATCAGCTTTGATCTCATGCTGCGTCGTTGTTGACCACGCATTGAGTACCGCTTTAACCAGTGTTGCTAATGGAATAGCAAAAAATACGCCCCAAAAGCCCCACAAACCACCAAATAATATTACTGCAATGATAATGGTAACCGGATGAAGGTTTACCGCTTCAGAAAAAAGCAAAGGCACAAGTAAATTACCATCTAAAGCTTGAATAATGCCATAAGCAATCATGACATAGCCAAATTCAGCACTGGTGCCAAACTGAAATAAAGCCACAAGTAGTACCGGCAAGGTTACGATTGTCGCACCCACATAAGGCACAAGTACTGATAAACCGACTAATACCCCAAGTAATACCGGATAGTTAAGCCCTAGCGCTATAAATGAAATGGTCGATGCAGCGCCGATAATAATAATTTCAATCAACTTACCACGAATATAATTCATAATTTGTTGATTCATTTCATTACCCACCTGTTTTGCCATACGACGATCATTTGGCAAAAACTGTCGTAAACTATTAAATAACACACTTTTATCTTTAAGAAAGAAAAAAACCATCAAAGGCACTAAAATAAGATAAATCAACAGCGCAACAACATTAGAAATTGAGTTAAGCGACGCTTTCAAAGCTACTTGTCCCCATTCAATTAACTTATCATTGACTAAAGTAATCACATTACCAATTTGCTCAGCACTAACCAAATCAGGATACTGTTCGGGTAAGGCTAATAGATAAGTGTGTCCTTGCCCAACCATTTGCGGTACTTCTTGTAATAAGTTACTACTTTGTTGCCAAATAACCGGCATTAACCCTAAAACCCCTATTAGTGACAATCCCACAAAGGCAGTCACCACAATGATCACCGCTAAGGCGCGGGATAATCCTAGCTGCGAGAGTTTATTGACCGGTAAATCTAATAAAAATGCAATCGCCACCGCAACAAATACCGGCATTAATAAATTACTAAAAAAGTAAACAAACAAAAAAGTACAAATTAAAATAACCAACAAGGTTACCGCACTCGGATCTGAAAAATTTCTTTTGTACCAATCGCTAAATAGTGAAACCATAATATTTATTTTTCCATTCTTATTATTAATTCAACAATATGCTCATCAACGTTACGTTGTTCAAAATAAAACCCTTGTTTGATTAACAATTTAGGAATATCTTTTTTAGAACCATTATCGCAAATGCGTATCAAACAACCATCAAAAGAGGTTAATTTTCTTAGTATCAAGCGTAAATTAACCAGTGGAACTGGACATTTATCTTGTGTAGCATCGTATTCGTATATCATAAATAAAAATATGGCCAGTGCTTTAGTTTGATTATCTAATTTGCGACAATTGATTACAATGACATTGATGCATTCTTTTGATGTATTTTTTAAATAATGTAAAGAGGTTAAATGAGCGAGCTTCCTGAAAATCCGAATCTTAAAGAAATCACCGCCTACAAAAAAAAGATAAACTGGGGGGATATACCCACTATTTATCAATTAACGATGAGTTCAATTAGTGATATAGATGGTATTTTAAGTCATGGCTTTGATAGTGCCTTTAAACAATTACTTGATCATAATAATTGGAATCTCAGTTTATTAGGCGAGAGAAAAGATCGAGCGGGCAACAGAGTTGTGATAAGTAAACCGAAAATAATCCTTTATCATAGTATGACTGAACAGCACTATGAATTACATTGTTATCCAATTATCGACAATGAACGTATACTACAAGCACAGCTTAATAATCCTGACTGTCCCTTTATAAAATGGACACCTGAAACGATGCAAATGTTGTTTAGATTGAACTCATTAATTCCTTTTATTGCCTATACTTTTCAACAAGGTGATAAGGCTGATTACGCTCTACTACGCTACGCTAATCAACGTGTTGAAGAGTTAATTACCTTACTTAGGGAATCATTTGATATTATTGACATCAAAGGCTATTCAATTGCCGAGTTTTGTAAAGAAATTTATCGTAAACATGCACGGTCTCAATCAACAGATAGCTTTGAACAGCCTGATAACATGGAAAATTAAATTTGTTTAAATTAAAGCCGCTTATCATCTCACTTGCCTTAGCGACATCGTTAACTAGCAATGTATTTGCCGCGAATACAGACAGTAATAAAAATAAACTTCCTGAAATAGGTTCAGCGGGCTTTAGCGTGCTGTCCATCGAAAAAGAACGCCAAATTGGTGGCGAAATGATGCGCCAAATTCGTGCCTCGCAACCCATACTCAATGATCCCGTTTTAACCGAGTATATCAATGATTTGGGCAATCGCATGGTGCGCAATGCCAAAGACGTCAATTATAGTTTTGAATTCTTTGTGATACGCAATGAAGAATTAAATGCTTTTGCCTTTTTTGGCGGCCATATTGCTATTCACAGTGGCTTGATCACAACAGCAAGCACTGAAAGTGAACTTGCCTCGGTTGTTGCTCACGAAATTTCACATGTAACCCAGCGCCATTTAGCCAGAAGGTTAGAATCACAAGACAAATCACAACCGATAGCAATGGCAAGCATGATTTCGAGTATTTTGCTGACCTTAATTAATCCAAGTATGGGTATAGCAGCACTGAGTACCACGATGGCGGCATCACAACAGGCTGGTATAAATTACACGCGAGGCAATGAAAAAGAAGCCGACCGTGTTGGCATATCTCTACTGGCAAACAGTGGCTTTAACCCACAGGGCGCCCCTGATTTTTTCTCGACAATGGCAGAAAAATATCGTTATAAATCAAAACCGCCAGCCATGCTATTAACTCACCCATTACCAGAATCAAGAATTTCTGACGCGAGAATAAGAGCACAGAATTATTCACCACGTCCATTAGCACCGAGTTTACAGTTTGAATTAGCTAAAGCACGTATTACTGCGCGCTATGAAGGTAATGCCAAAGATCATGTGATTAACTTTCAACAAATGTTAGATAAAAAGCATTACGCCATTGAGGCGGCAGCAAAATACGGCCTTGCCCTAGCACATTATGAAAATAAAGATTACCAAATAGCGGTCAATCAACTTGAAGCACTATTGAATGACGACAGCAGAAATCTATTTTATGTTGATGCGCTCACCGATGCTTATATTGCAGTAAAAGCTTATGACAAAGCCATAACAATGCTTACTGAGCTAAAGCTGTTAATGCCAAATAATCAAGTGGTAACCTTAAACTTAGCTAATGCTTTGACAGAAGCTAAGCAATATGAGAAAGCCGAAGTACTACTGCAGGACTTTTTAGTCGTAAGCCCTGGCAATTTTATTGCCAACGACTTACTTACTCAAATATATAGAAGACAAGATAAAATGGCATTAATGCACGCCACTAAAGCTGAGGTTTATGCCTTACTTGGTGCTTATCCTAAGGCTGTAGATGAACTGCAAACAGGCTATAACTTTGTTGAAGATAATCCGTTATTGAAAAAAAGAATGAAAGGTCGCATCTTGCAGTTACAAGAACAGCAAGAAAAACTGAAGCGCCTATAAAAAATCAGTTAAAATAACACCAAGCCATTTATATTTATTTAAGAGAAAAACATGTTAACTATTTATCACAACCCTCGCTGCTCAAAAAGCCGACAAACCTTAGCACTTATCGAAGAAAAGAATCAGCCAGTCACTATTGTTGAATATTTAAAAACGCCGCTAAATACAGCCGAAATATCGCAGTTAATGACCTTACTTAATGTTTCTCCACGTGACATGATGCGAACAAAAGAGGCTGAATTTAAAGAGCAAAATTTAGCTAATGCTGATGATGCAACGTTAATCGCTGCTATGGCTACAACACCTAAATTAATTGAACGCCCAATAGTAACGGATAATACCCGTGCGATTATTGGCCGCCCTCCTGAAAATGTTCTTTCACTTATACAAGTAAACGATTAATTAAAATGACCAATAAACCTCGTTTCTCAACGGCCACACTGAAAAAAATTACTCTATTGGGTTATTTTTCACTACTTTTTTATATGCCATTTTGGTTGATTTTTGCCAGTGATGATAGCGCACTATCGGTGCCGTTAATTTTTGCCATGTTTATCTTACCTTTACTCTTTCCATTAAAGGGCTTAGTGCAAGGCAACCCTTATACTTATGCTTGGTCAAACTTTATAGTAATGATTTATTTTCTGCATAGCTTAACCACATTATGGGTATCAGCAGATGAAAAGTTGTGGGCATTAGGAGAGTTTGTCTTAGCTAGCATTATGTTTATCGCGGGCAGCTACTATGCAAAATATCGTGGCCAAGAGTTAGGCTTAAGTATTCGTAAAAAGAAAGCAGAGTAGTTTAAATTACTTTATAACAAGCTAAATATCCTAATTCGCATTAGCACTAAGCACAGCTATATCAGCTAACTTAGTGCTAACTTCTCACCTTAATAGCAATAATCATTTAATTCAATCCTGAAATCCTTGATAGTTAAGATTTGGTATAAGTTATACACTTGATTTAACATGGCTTGTTTGTAATATTATTAAATATCACCATATAATTTGAGAGCAATGTCAGCAGCTTTGAATAAGTCAAAGACGATTTTCTAGCTAATTGCAGCCACAAACTGGTATGAATTTAATTAGACTTTATCGGGTCTGTTAATTAATAACGCATATAAATAGAGGCGTAAATGGATATTTTACTTAAGCAAAAATGGCTTTCAAACATAATGCTATTAGCCGCGCTAGCCATACAAGGTTGTGGTGGCTCTGATGGTTCAAGTAAGAAAAGCGTTAATGATTTTACCCCCATTGTCACTCAAACAGGTATTATTACCTTTGATGATGCGAATAAAATTGCGCAACCTGTTGAGCTCTTTATTTATTTTCCTGACGATACCTTAACTAATATCAACTGGCAGCAAACCGCTGGTAGCGATGTAACTTTTCATGCAAGCAACTCAAAAGCGATTGCCTTTACGCCTAACGTCGCTGGCGCATATAGCTTTGAAGTGACTTTTAACCGTAATGGCACTAATGAGATGTTAACCCATACGGTTATCATCTCTGATGAAAACAATCAGATTTCTGCTAGGTTAGGTCATGCGGTACTAGAAGGAAGTGATGTCTCTTTAAGCGCTTACATAGAAGCTACAGGAATAACGAGCAGTAGTATTCAATGGCAGCAAAATTCAGGGCCAAGCGTAACCTTTAGTGAATCAACAGCCGGCAAAAGCGCAGTATTTTTCAAAGCACCAAATGTCAGCGCAGATAGCTTATTAACTTTCACGGTCAGTGCTTCAGATGGCGCAACCCGCTACCAAGATAGCGTAACGATATTAATTGAAGATGCCGCCAACATTAGCAGTAATGATAACATTGCTTATGATACGCGTTTAGCAACTGTATTCCCTTTTAATACCAACTCCCCTTATGCTGATGTCTTAGTCAATTGCGTTTATAGTAATACCATTGATTTAAGAGAAACTTGTCGTTTCAATGAATTGCCGCTAATAGCACATGACACCACAACACCTAATGTTGAAGATATCATGGATCGCGTAGTCGTATCTCATCAGTGGATGGGACAAAGATTCAAAGAGTTTTTGCAAAATAGCGATCAGCATGGCGATTTTAAAAACTTACTGCGTGCCACAACAGCCATTGTTATTTCATATGACGTTCGCCCTTCCTATTACTGGGCCGTAACCGGTGCAATACACCTTGATCCTAATGATTTATGGTTAACACCTGATGAAAGAGACACCATTAATCAAACACCAGACTTTCGGGCATCATTTGGTGACGAATTAAACTTTGTTATGCCATGGCGTTATGTAAAAAATAATAGTTATGCAAATTTCTCCTACCCTATTTCGTCACGAGTAACACGCGATGCCAGTGACGGTATCTATGAACTTGCCGCTTTGATGTATCATGAATTAGCGCACGCAAATGATTATTTTCCACAAAGTGAATGGGCTAGCATCAACCAAAACCAGCGCATATTAGACAATGTTAACCAGCGGCTAAAAGACACAGGTATCGTTTCAGATAGACTAAGCACGGCAATGCCATTAAATGGAGCTGAAATGTACCGCTTAGCGCAAGTACGTTATCTAGGTGAAACCGCAACTGACAGCGAAAAAAATTATAGCCCAAGCGATGTTTCAGGATTTTTTAGCCCTGAGCATGCACCACACTTTTACAACTACTCAAGTAAGCGAGAAGATTATGCCATGCTGTTCGATGAGGTAATGATGAAAGCACGTTACAATGTCGACAGAGATATTGCCGTCACTAATCAACCTAGCAATGCGGGTGAAGAATATATCGTAACTTGGGGACAACGTGGTCGTATAGGTGAGGCTAATATCAAGCCTAGAGCTGAATATGTTACTCTGCGAATATTGCCTGAGTTCAATAACGCTAGCGAAGTTATAAATAATTTGGCGGCACCTATCGCAATGCAACAAGGAAAAACGTGGGCAGAAAACTTAGCGATTAGTCCGGTAGTTGAGCAAACTAAAAATATAGTTCAGGAAGTTGTAAGTTTATCTCAAGGTAAAAAACATCGGATCAATAGCGATGGTAAGATATTTTATGAAAAGCCTATACCCCAAAACAAAAACAAAAGTTAACGCTAAATAAGTATTGTCAAAAGTGATGGTGATTTTATTTAATCATCATCACTTTTGTCGTTTTCAAGAATTTTTATTATCGAGAGCTGTCATATCAACTGGCTACGCTAACCCTTAGGGACTAAAACTTGGGCCTTGTACTTTGAACTTATAACGTTAAATCAAAGCTGACAACAGTAAAGTCGCGTAATGCGATTTTCGCACCAGCGTGATTTTACGCTGTAAAGCTAAAGTACTCTATTGCACATAAGCTTGTCTTACTTTACTGAACTATTCAGCGCTTGAAAAGCTCTGCAAATATGATCTTTTAGCGTTACAACGATGGCTTAGTAATCGTTTCTGATGCAATAACACGCGCTTTACTTTTAGCTCTTTTTTTCTTCTTTGAATTTTTACTCGCTAAAACTACAGTACTAATAAACTCTGCTGATTCTTTGGTGGGATTATAAGCGAGCTTAATAATTTTACCGTTATATTCGATAATATCGCCGTGGCGAATTTTTTTGCGTTTTTGAACGACAACTTCATTATTTACTAAAACATGACCTTCACTGATCATGGTTTTAGCTTCGCCGCCACCGCCGACCATATTGGCAATTTTGAGTAACTTACAAAGTTCTATAGGTTCAACACAAATGTCGAAAGTTGAGTGTTCAGACATGAAATACGCCTAATAATTTTAAATAATAATATTGTTAAATTCTAACATATATGGAATAAAACATACATTAGGGATTCTTTATAATACTGGGCTAGCATAGATAGTAACTAAGTGCTGCTGGAATACTTTCAGATGATAATGAGAAAATGTACCGAAATTGAAAAAATAATAGCGCAAGTGGCTTAGCCAGCCCCTATTTACTCGTTTAGCATTTTCTAAAGCGCGACTAAACTTTAAAGTTCACTGATTAAATTTTTAAGTACTGACATGTATAACCTTGTTATAACACTGAGTGATGCAAGGCCAACGGCAGTATTATAAGTTTACAAGAGTCATAGCAACCAAGCCTGATTAAATAGCATAATGTCTGGCCCCTACCCGCCTTTCACATAATTGCATTGGCATAACCTTGCTGACTTTAGTCTTAAAGCATTTGCCCTGTATTTTCTAATGCCTTATTTTACAAAACAGAGGCGACTGCTTATATAGAATTGTGGCTTTTCCTCCCAAGTCACGAAATGAGGAAACCTTCCTCATTTCGTCCAAAACCCAAGTCATGTACTTTATCTGTAAGCAAGAAGTAGTAATAGCTGCAAAGATTTGTTATTAATAGGTTAAATAAATAAAGAGGAAACTTTCTGGTAGGAAAAAAGGAAAGTGTCCTCTGATAAAGTTGTTATAGCGCAAGGAGTATTCGTTGGAATTAGTCACAGTAAAAACTGCTAGTGTCGCAGTAAGGCCATTGTTTAATGCTCTGAGTGAAGCACACCAAGTATATGGCGCTTATAGAATAGGTGTTTTCCTTTCCACTATAGATACTGAAATAGAAACAATGTCAGTTGAAAGCCAACGCGAATTTAATGATTTTGTCGGTTGTAGTAAAACTAAAAAAGTTCTAGCTGATTATGCTTCTGCAATTAGTAACACTTCAAGTGAAATTTTACTTCGCGCATTGGCTTTGTTATTCATTGATGTAAATTTTTTTGAATTTTCCGAACAACAAAAAATTAGATTTGTTTCTTGTACTAATGGCATAGATGATTTGAAAGTAGAGCTGTTTATAAAATTAGCTTCTTTGCCCAAAATTGACATCGAAACTGTTTATCCTATATATGTTATAAACCATGTGAATTTTTCAGAATTAAATTTAAAGGTGGAGTTAGATGAGCTTTTTTCATATACAGAGTATTTTTTGAAGCAAGGTTTGATTTTGAAAGATCCTAGATCTGAATTTGGTGCTAATTTTCATTCACCCAAAAGTAGTGATTGGTCTATTTGTTTTGCTATTAGCCCAACATTACAACGTTTTGCTGCATTATTATCTAAAGCAAAATACCTTCACGGGTAAGCGCTATAACAAGTCATTTCAAAGGACTAAAAACAGCTGGCCGTGCTCGTGCCTCGCTATTTTGGCCAACAATTTTAAGCCTCTGAATGAGGCGTTGGTATCTAGGAGAGTATGGTGTTAGTTACAAGTTTGATCATCTCATTTATTAGTCTACTCGTAGCTGGTGCTGCTTTATACTTTTCGCATCTTCGCAAAGCAAAAATAGATGCTATTTTAGGTCCTGATTTTGATGTCTATCATCATGATTATGAAACAGGAACGTCTACTGGTTTTGTTATACCAATTTCATTTGTTAATGATAGCCTCCCAATTTGCTCGCGCATATGTTGGAAAGTCATCGATGCTCATCCCATCAACTCCCGCACTGCCTTTGTTCGCTTTTACACGCTTGTAGGCTGAGTCGAGATTTGTTGGAGATAGAACTTGTTCAAATAAGTTCTCATGTAAGGTTGGTGTTATTATGTCATGCCCGATAGCGGCAAAGCCTGGCGGCAATAAAGACCTATCAAAATGCATAAATGTTCCTCCTATAGTTAATGTTCAGGCCTTCACCATGTCCCAACCATTACGATGGGCATTGGGCTACTATGCCGTCTGCTGACTTCTTAATCACGTAGTTGGTTACCCAGATACGCGCTATCGATTTCATCTATTCGCTCTTTTGGGTTGATGACACTGAGAAGCCAAGACATTTGTATACCAGAGTCTTACTGGTGACAGGTCGATTGCTTGTTAAGCAGATCTCCCCAGATAAGGACATGTACTTTCTTTGCACTGCTGCATCATTTACGGTGGCCATAAGATCACATGGTTTCGTCGTCTTGTGCCAACTCACCTCTAGCCTACGCCTCATATGATGTTCTTGTTCATCAGCTCGCCTGCTTTGTAAATAGACAAGGCTAGCGGCTTCCTTCAAACCATTCCTCACGGAAAAGCCCTTGCCATTCACTAGTAGTTAGCGTTTAATAACAATAAGTTAAATAAACGGTGATCTTCCTACAGAGGACTTTCACCTCATTAGTTCATGCCCATGCTGGGCGTACACAAGTTACAGCATTGGAAAACCAACTCGCTCGCGCTCGTCGTTTTCCACTGTGTAAGGCGTTGAGGCTGTAGAATTTCTCCAATAAGGAAGATTTTCACGTTTCTTTTATTATTTTTAAATTGTATGTTTTTTAACCTTGTACGATATTCTTGTCTGTGATCTAATAGATATTATCCGGCGAAAGTGAATTCACATGGCTAACTATAAACCTGATTTATCCTGTCAAAGTAAGTTCACCCCCATTGATTTTTAACAGCAAATAATCCCCGGCACCTTTGAATATGCGCTTACGCATATTGTTGATAATCACCTTAATTTATCGAGCTTTAAACAATGGTATTAACGATAAAGGCGGCACAGCCGCCTATTCACCGTCTGTGATGCTAAAAATAATCCTCTTTGGTTATTCTCGTGGTTTTATCAACAGTCGTCTCATTGCCAATGCCTGTGAAACTAACATTAATTACGTAATGTTACTTATTAGGCCGTGAATGGTGATTACATTGCTAAGCAGATAGTTTACAATTAATAATAGTTATCATTACGAAATACTTTTAAAGGCTGTTTAGAATGAATAAGAGATCTGCCCACTTTGGGTATCCGAATACTTTTTCCAATAAAGTTCAGCAAAAGTTACTGAATTTAGTCACTGTTATTGTACTGTCGCTTGCTTTGTTTTCACAAGCGAGTGCTGCGCAAAGTGATCAAACATCTCAGTTACGTCAGTTGGCGCAATTGGCAGAGTATATTGGCGTTGACTATGCTTCGGCGGTAGAAGAAGGTCAGGTCGTTAATGAAGATGAATATCATGAAATGCTTGAATTCTCAGCCATTATTGCTAAAAGAATTTCTACGCAATTTGAGCACGAAAATAAAGCAGCAATTTATCAACAGTCATTAGCGTTACAACAAGCAATTAAAGACAAGTCGACAGTCAGTCATATTCGTCAATTAAGTGCTGATATGCGTGGCCAGTTCCTCGCTATTTTACCTGATTCACTGCTTCCTGAGCAGCTGTTATCAGCTCAAAGCACACAGCAATTATTCCAAGAAAATTGTTCTAGTTGTCATGGTCCGTCAGGGCAAGGTGATGGCATTTTAGCAAAAGGCCTATCGCCAGAGCCAACAAACTTCACTGATAGAGAGCGAGCAATGAATCGCTCATTGCTCGGCTTGTTCGATGCTATTTCTAATGGCTTAGACGATACAGCTATGCCAGCTTTTACTCAGCTTAAAGAGCAAGAACGTTGGTCGTTAGCTTTTTATGCCGGTAGCCTTGCCTTTAATGCAGACGACAGTGCTGAAAAACCCAAAGATCTTGCTTTGCAAAACTGGATTAACTTTAATCCATCTCAGCTAATTAATAGTGATAAAAATATTAATGCTGATTTTATTGATGCTTACAGAGCAACGCCTAAGCTATTATTTAGTGAAAAACAAAGCCCAATAAACACCACAAAAAGTCAGTTAAATGCGGCCTTAGATGCTTATCATAAAAAAGACTATGAAAAAGCGAATACCTTAGCGGTAAGCGCTTATCTTGATGGTTTTGAATTAATAGAAAATAGCTTAGACGCTAGAGATGCAGATTTACGCAAGGCTATTGAAGAAAACCTGATTAATCTAAGAAAAGTTATTAGCACTGGTGGTGAAGAAGCGCGTTTAATTGCCTTGTCAGCAGACGTGTTTAGTCAGCTCAACGAAGCCGAGCAATTGTTAACCGGGTCGGCTTTATCAAGTAGTGCATTATTTAGTGCAAGTTTAGTTATTTTATTGCGAGAAGGACTTGAAGCATTATTAGTGGTTATTGCACTAATGACGGTGTTAATTAAAACAAATCGCAAAGATGCGCTTAAATATGTCCATGCAGGTTGGGTGTTAGCGTTAATTGCCGGCATAGCGACTTGGGCAGTAGCACAATCAATTATTGATATTAGCGGTGCGAGTCGAGAAGTGATGGAAGGTGTTGCGGCTTTACTTGCGGCAGTTATGTTGTTGTATGTCGGTATATGGATGCACAGCAAAACCAATGCTCAGCAATGGCAAGCATATATTCAAAAACACATTAACACGCAATTGCGCGCGGGCACTTTATGGGGATTAACCTTACTGTCGTTTATCGCTGTCTATCGTGAAGTATTTGAAACCGTGCTGTTTTATCAATCATTATTAACTCAAGCGATACCAAGCCAATACTCTGTCGCAGTGTCAGGTTTTGCCGCAGGCATTGTGATTTTAGCGGTTGTTGCTTGGGCTATTTTAAAATACTCAATAAAGCTGCCTATTGCTCGTTTCTTCTCTATGACAACCTATTTATTGCTCGCTTTAGCGTTTATTTTAATGGGCAAGGCGATATCAGCGTTACAAGAAGCGGCTGTGATCGGCATTTCAGCATTGCCAGTTCGCATTGACCTGCCATGGATTGGTGTCGGTTCAACGTGGCAAGGTGTGCTTGCACAAACGGCTATTGTATTGTTTTTTGTGTTCTATCGCATGAAAACCAAAGAGCAACCGTTAACAGCTAAGTAAATCTTGTTGTATTAACGCATACCTGCTCGACTCTATGATGCAATGTCATGGAGTCGAGCGGGTATATCTTCATTAATACGAGCCATACCTTTAAATTTCCAAAAATACATAACCTAACTGTATTTAGTGATGCCTGAGTAAAAGGCACGTTAATTAATGAATATTTTTCGCCTTGTTATACCAATTCGACTAAGTTTCTTCCCAGTCAGTGAAATTTAAAAGCTTTAGAGGCATTGATTGACGAGAATGGTTATTCTCGACAACTGCTCCTGCGTTGTTCTAATGACTCACATCCCTGTGAGAACCTTATCGAAATTAATAACGCGGCCCGTAAGGCTTTTAAAATCAACCTTCGAGAACAAACTTAATAGACTTGCTATTACCTCAAAAATTAGCTAATAGCAGAGACTAAAATGAAAGATCAACAGCCCCTAAAAAAAACATTTCCATAACACTTACCTACTGTCACACTCCCCCCTAATCTCTTGATAGAGCCTCAATAGGGTTCAGTTTTGCCGCATTACGGGCTGGAAGATAACCAAATAGAATGCCAATGAGTGTCGAGCAAACAAAAGCGGCAATGATAGATACACTAGAATATATCATTTGAAACTCACTACCTGTATAGATGAAGAGCACCCCGACCAAATAAGCTAGCCCTATACCTAGTGCGCCACCACAGAAGCAGACCAATACGGCTTCAATCAAAAATTGACGTAAAATATCCATCTGCCTGGCGCCAACGGCTATGCGTATACCTATTTCCTTGGTGCGCTCAGTTACTGAAACCAACATGATATTCATGACGCCAATCCCACCAACTAACAACGAAATGAACGCAATAGCAGAAATGAGTAACGTCATGGTTTCAGATGTTTTTTCTATACTTTTTCGTATGGTGTCAGTGTTGATAGTAAAAAAATCCACCGTGTCATGCCGCATGGTCAATAACTTAATAATTCCTTGTTCTGCCATCTCACTTGATACATTTGCGTCAACCCTTACGGTGATGTCATTGACATAATCTTGCCTGAATATTCGTCCGGATACGGTGGTATAAGGTAACCAAACATTCAATTCATCACTATTGCCTGACATACTTTCAATTGGCTTGGTCACACCAATAACGCGTACCGGCAGTCGACCTAGAAAAATAACATTACCGAGTGCATTACCGCCTGAAAAAAGTGCTTGTTCGGTGTTCACGTCAATGACCGCAACTTGTTCTAGTGCATCGATGCTGTCTTCGCCAAAGTATTGTCCTTTTGCTAAGTCATAACCCCGTACACGGAAATACTCAGTGCCAACACCTTGAACAGAGCCGGTAACGGTTTCACTTGAATAACGAATAGCGACATTCGCTCTAACTGTTGGCGTAGCGCTATCGACAAATGATAATGTTTTAAGCGCCTTGGCATCCTCAGCCGTGAGTGAATGCACGCGACCAGAGCGACGGTCTCCACGACCTGTTCCTGGTTTTATCTCTATGGTATTGGTCCCCATTGAGGCAATGTTATCCATAATTGTTTGCTGCGATCCCGCGCCTAATGCGACTACTGACACCACTGAAGCAATACCAATGATGATCCCCAGCATGGTAAGAAATGTACGCAAACGGTTATTGGACATGGCAATAATAGCCATTTTCAAGGCTTCAAAATAACGCGACCAGTTAATACGCTCGCGAACTTTGTTCTTAGCTTTTTTATTAGGTTTTTTCTTAGCTTTGTTATTAGCACTTTCAGGTGCTTTACCTGCAACTATTTTGCCTTCAACTACTTTGCCTTCATTGACGACTCTATAAGTTTCTTGTTCAATGTTGCTAGGGTTATTGCCATTAGCTTTATCGCTAATAATTTCTCCATCTTTTATCTCAATAACGCGATCAGCAAACTCTGCGATATTAGGATCGTGTGTTACCAAAATAATGGTATGACCATCGCCATGTAGCTCCTGAAGCAACTTCATCATCTCATCGCCACTGGTGCTATCTAATGCTCCAGTTGGCTCATCGGCAAGAATAACGTCGCCACCATTAACTAAAGCTCTGGCGACACTCACGCGTTGCTGCTGACCACCACTCAGTTGGTTTGGTTTATGATCTAAACGATCGCCCAAGCCAAGGCGGGTAAGCAGTTGCTTCGCTTTTGCTTGTCGAGAGTGTTTATCTTCATTGGCATACAATGCTGGCACTTCGACATTGCCCAGTGCACTTAAATCACTTAAGAGATGATAACGTTGAAAAATAAAACCAAAGTATTCACGTCGTAATGCAGCAAGTTCATCTTCCCCCATAGTGGAGGTATCTTGTCCATTGATAAAATAACTGCCTTTGTTTGGTTTATCCAGACAGCCAAGAATGTTCATTAGTGTCGACTTTCCTGAGCCAGATGCGCCGATAATAGCGATCATTTCTCCGCGATTAATCTGCAAGTTAATATTTTTTAAAACCGTAAGTTCATTATCCCCCGCAGTAAAACTACGGCTCACATCGACAAGTTTTATCAGTGTATCAGTCATCATTTATAACCCTCGGCCTGAACCCGGACCACCTTGACCACGCATGCTGCCACCTGCAAGCCCAGCCATTGGGCTGCCTATAGCATTAGAGGAAGCAGTACTGTTAAGACCTGAAGATTGACTAATCACTATCTCATCACCTTCGTTCAGCCCTGATAATATCTGTGCGTATATTTTATTATTAATGCCAACGTCGACATTTCGATATTCAGCTTGGTCGCCATTTTTCACTAGCACCTGATAAGAAGCCTTTAGGCCAGATCTTTTAACTAACACTTGTGATGGTACCAGTAAGGCGTTTTCTGCTTTTTCAAGAATAATAGAAACTTGTGTTGTCATGCCAAAGCGCAATAACTTATCTGGGTTTTCAACATCAAACAGCGCATTGTAATAAATCGCTTCATCGTCACCAATTTTCAACGAGCTATCGTCACCGCTAAGTAATGTTGGGCCTGGCTCAATGGCGCGTAAAACACCGTAATATTTCTTACCTGTAGCACCCAAAATAGTGAAATAAACTTTTTGCCCTGCACTAACGTTTATAATATCGGCCTCTGAAACCTGTGCCTTAATGGTCATGACATCAAGTTGTGCCAGTTCAATAATACTCGGCGTACCTTGATTGTTATTGACCGTTTGCCCCTCTTCCACCGAAACATAGATGACTGTGCCATCGATAGGCGACTCAATAAGGGTGTAACCTAAATTAACCTGAGCATTATCGACACTGATAATAGATTTCTCTTTCTCAGCATTTAATTGATCTAGCTCTGCTCGATAAACTGCCAGTACAGATTCAGCAGTGTCATAGTCCGCTTGTGAACTCGCGCTAGTCGCCAGCATCTTTTTGCTTCGCGTAAACTCAGCTGTCGCCACTTTTATTTGAGCTTGCTTTGCCCGTAACTGAGCATCAATGCTCTTGAGTAAAGCTTCGGCTTCTTTTAAAGCATTTTTTTGGGTCAAATTATCGATTTGAGCAATAAAATCACCTTGCTTAATTTCATCGCCCAACTGAACACCAATTTTTTCAATCAGCCCTGAAATTTGAGCACCGACACTAACCAATTTAGACGGATATAACACACCGTTTGTGAGTACCACACTCTCAATATTACCTCGCGTAACACTATCGGTGATAAATACCGTTTGTACCTGCTGTGACAAGCTGTATTTGTAGCCTGCACCTGCGATGATAACGGCGATAAAAAGGACTAATAGCAAGGTCTTTTTAATGTTTTTTTTCATGTCATTCTCTCAATTTCTGTACAGATATATTTTATAACGGTGCTTAACTAGAGCTTCAAAGCAGCTTACCTTTGAGAAGCACTAGCGTGAGCGTCTTCATCGGTTGTACTTTTAGCTTGCTCACACAATGGTAATGTTGATGGTGGATGCCTTTTTTCTTCTTGCTGATTATCTTGTTGACTACCTTGTTCCAAGCGAGGTTTTGCTCGCGATTGGCAACTGCGCTCAAAACTAACGGTTAAAGCGTCAGAAGCTAAGACAACACCATGCATACTTGCTCGTAAAGTTTCTGCTGATACATGTTTTGAGTCAGGTAGCACTAACATTTTTGAAAGTGCATACAGATGAAATGTGTAGTTTTTTAAGCCTGGACCTTTTGAACAAGGTGGCGCATATTCATTATTATCATTGACTACATTGCTACCAAACGTACCGACTGGCTGCTCGTTTTCTTTGTTAGAACTAACATCCACGTTAGCACCCGATGCAATACCAGAGACACTCGCTGGAATATTGTAAACACTCCAATACCAACGTAACCCTTCTGGTTTTTTGGTTTTAGCTTCTTTGTGCCGTAAAGGAGGTGGATTTTTATTAGGTCTATGATCTATGGGCATATGATCCATAATCAGCACCAAAGACTTCGCATCATCAGGCACACCTTGCCAATTCAATGGCGGCGAAATACCGTCACCTTCACAGGTAAACTGAACGGGTAGTACTTGATTATCTAAAAACGCAGGGCTGAAAAGTTTAAGGGCTGTATCGGCTTTAGCTGCCGTTGACATTAGTAGTATCAAGCTTGCTATCGATACAATAGGAATAAGGGAAGCAATATTTTTGATTTTCATGACCAATCTCTTTAGCAATTAAGGCAACCATTTATGAGTTACCCTAATTCTAACGATTAGCCATTGGCTATGGATGACAATATTGTCATTTAACTTGTCATTTCTAACTTATTATTTCTAACTTATTATTTAGTTATCGGCAACGACAGTCGCAGAGTAAATAGCTCTTTATCGCTCGCTTCAATAATGAGCTCGCCATCATGTGCTCGGGCAATTTCTCGCGCTAGACTTAGCCCAAGGCCGCTGCCCGACAGTCCTTGCATGTGCTCAGGCTCGCCACGATAAAAACGTTCGAATAATTTAACTCTCACGGCATCTGACATAGGCAGACAAAAGTTACTGATAAGCACGTCTATTTGACCGCCGTTTTGTTTAGCTTGAATAGTGACTCCTTTCTCATGCAGGCTGTAGCGCATCACGTTAACCAGCACATTATTTAGCAGCTGTCTTAGTAATACCGCATCACCTTGGATGATTAAGGCTTGTTCAATCGCACAATGTAGTACCAACTCATCCGACAACAGTTCCATATCGGCAGTTAACTCATCTAATAAGTCGGTTATATTTATCGCTTCGAGAAGTAGCGCCATCGAGCCAGCATCCGCCTGCGACAACAGTAGCAATTTTCGTGTAATAGCCGACAGATGCCCCACTTCATCAAGAATGGCATTGAAGTCTAATTGCTCGGTATTTTCATTGATAACGGCTTGTTCAAGCTTGCCTCTTAGCACCGTCAATGGCGTTTTAAGTTCATGAGCCGCATCAGCGGTAAAGCGAGAAATTTGTTGAAAACTATCTTCAAGTCGCTCTAACATCGTATTGTATGCAGCAATTAATATTTTAAACTCTTGATCTGCTTTATGCTCGGGCAAGCGGTGGCTAAGGTCTTTTTTTGTCACCATATTCATTGATTTTTGTAAGCGGTTTATCGGTCGTATGGTATTACTCGTAATAAACCATGCACCAAGAATACAAAGTAATAAAGAAAAAGGGATCACAACGATAAGTGCCTCTCGTAAGGTACTTTTTAGTTGGTTAGTAGTTGCGGAAACGTCAACAGCAATAAAGCTTTGTGCTTCCCCAGTGTGATAAAAACTTGCTCGCCATTGGCTTTTATTATGTTCAAAGAAAACAAGATGACAAAGCACCGTTGCCCCATTTCTATCCGCTGAGGTAAATTGCTCTTCACTCTCACTGTTTAACGTACTTATTACTGCTTGAACGTCTACACCATCAGATTGCGTCAATACACCAGACTCATTCGATTCAACGAATAACATCAGTTGACTAGCAGAGTTAATACGCAACTTCTGCGTTAAATCATTAATAAGCCAGTCATCAGCATTATCTGTGTTACTTGCCATGGGAAAGGTGCTCAACGGACTATTTCCACGACGTTCTTTACGCAAATAAAAGTCCATTATGCGCTTTTCTTCCATACAAAGACGGGCATCAAGTTGCTCAAGCTCCACTTTCATAATACGTGACCAACTTAAGCTAACAATAACCGCGAGCACAGCACTTACCGTTAAGATAGATATAGAAAAAATACGCGTACGAAACTTCATTTTATCACCTTAACGTGGGCTTAAACGGTAACCTGTACCACGCACTGACTCAATGGCACCAACCATTTTTCCTGCACTTTCCAGTGAGGTAAGTTTACGGCGAATACGTTTAATGCAGACATCGACAACATTGGTGCAGGGATCAAAATCATAGCCCCAAACATGCTCCAATAATTGTCCGCGTGTTAAGACTTTATTTGGCGAGCGCATTAAATATTCCAACAGGCTAAATTCACGACTAGTGAGTTCGATAGATTGTCCCTGACAATTAATACTGCGGTTAATGCAATCAAGCTGCAACGAACCTACTTCTATTACATGTTGTTGCGTGCCGGCATGTCGTCTAAGTAATGCCTGGATACGAGCATTAAGCTCTTCTACATAGAAAGGTTTTGCTAAGTAATCGTCAGCGCCCATTTCTAAGCCCTGAACACGATCACCAAGTTCATTACGAGCAGTCAGAAGAATAACAGGCGTATCGATACCCATTTGACGAATAGAGCGAAGAATATCTAAGCCATCGCGACCCGGAAGCATAATATCGAGAATGATAATATCGAAAGTGTTTTTACTCGCAATCTCATAGCCCTGGTTACCATCAACACAATGGGTAATCGTGTAGTTTTTTGTTCGCATGCCTTCACAGATAAAGTCAGCAATTTTTTGTTCGTCTTCAACAAGTAATATCTTCATTGAATTGTATCCTTAAACAACTCATCAAAGTATCTCACCTGAGGCATCGCTATCGCAACAAGTATGACAACATTGTCATTTAACACCAAGTCTATTAAGCATGATTTAAAGCTTACTTGAGGTTGAATACTGAAATTGTTGATGGTGCATCAGGTTTGGTATTAACCATTGTTGGGACACCGAATGCGGCATCAAAGTTAGTTACATATGCTTGATCACCTCGAACAATAACGTCTCCAGATCCATAAAGTGCTTTAGACGTTCGATCCCATTGAATACCATCAGGTGCAATCATTCCTTTAGCAAATAATGTTGTTAGATTCAAATAGCGTGTAAATATACTTATATTAAGCCTACCCGCTTGAACAGTCATTAAACATACATATTTATCAAGCATTCGTAGTATTGTTCTTCTCACCTAACAACATACTGCCATCATCTAAAAATCTTAAAATAATATGTTTACCTTGGCGGTTATCGTCAAATAAGTAGCTGTATTTATCAGCTATTCTTTCTCTATCTGCTTGAGTTTTTGCAATCGACATTTCATCACGGAAAGCTTGACCTTCCATAATGCCAGCATAATGACTTGCTAAAGCGGCGGTGGTTCGTAGTGCATTTTCAACTTTTGGATTTTCTGCAAAAGCCTGTTTTAGCTCTGCTGCATAAGCATAATCTGTTGGTAAAACTAATTTTCCTTCTGTATCAAACTCAATCGTCGCGGGTGGTGATGGTATGTCATATTTTGCTAATAATGCGTTAAACTCTTTTTGCGAATATTTAGATAAAGTATCAATATTATGAGCAGTAGGAAGTAATAACGGTATATCATTCAAATTGACCGAGCCAGATTGTAGTCCTGGTGTAAGGTATTCATCAAGGTTAATTTCTTGTTGGTCACCTTGTGTTGTATTCATGTTAAATACAGCATGCTCGTTTGATTTTTCTACTTCTTCAACCGCATACTTTTCTTGATAAGCAGCAAATATATCATAAAAATTACTATTGCTGTTCAATGGTTCGGATTGTTGTACACCTTGTGAATGTGATTGAAAAACTGTATTTTTTATTTCCATGTTACCCTCGCTACTAAGCGTAATAATTTACATAATTTGAGGTAAACCCAACCAACTTGTCATAACTTTCAGGTGAACTAAGTCCTTTAGTGCCCCAACTCATAGACATTTTATATAACTCAGATTGTTCATCCTGCATTGGTACAATACTTATTAAAATATCTTTATCGCTCTGCCCATTAGCTCATCCTTGTGAAATTATTTCATTTAAGTTAATCATGCCCATTGATGGCATTCTTCCAATGAGTCAGTTGACTCGTTGTTCTAACTCTTCAGAAGTAGCATTTTCAATAAACGTCATAGCATTTTTTCGAGTATCCATATTGTTGATGCCTTGAGACGTTTTATAGGCAGGAGCTTCGATAGACTCTGTTTTACTATTATTGGTAGATGTCTGTTGCACAGCATAACTTTGTGAGCTAACTGAATTTATCATCATATTTTCCTTAATATTTCACATTTAGTTACTGTATCTGTAGTAATTTCATGTTGAGTGGTGATGTTGGCGTTAGTTATATTAGAGGCAATAGTATTATCCATTTGATAGATACGATTAACTTGGTTACTAGCATTTATTTGCATAATATTCTCTGATGTAAATTAAGAGCCAACGAATAGTTCCTTAAAAAAAGCAAAGAATATGCCATAGAATTTACCTTAGATTTTAGACATAAATAGCTCATCAACACTTCTTTTTTTAAGAGAAGTAGGCAAATTATTGCCGATAAAAGTACAAGAGTGGCAATAATAGGACTATTTAATAGAAGCTTATTTGTTAGCGATTAAATTGCGCTAAAGGAGGATGTAGATATTTGTAAAATAATCATTTCAAATAAGAGCAAATAACTGACCGCAATGCCGGAACAGCAGTCTTTAACTAAATAAGCATTAAGGTCTATATAGCGAACAAAGTAAGCTTCTTTATTGGAGATTTGCTTCCCTCTTCAAAGGTTGTCTGAATAGCAGAACTTGTAGAATTCCCACATACACATTTAGTACAAGCAATATCAATGACCCTAGATTGCCCTTTTGTAGGCTTAAGCAAGTGTTTAGCGAGGCTATTGGTTCATTATTCATCTACACTCCCCCACCTCACAGTACAGCAAAAAACCATTAAAATAGGATGCTAATCTATTGTTTTATAAAAAGTCCTCGTACAATTATGACCACAACAGATAAGCTGAAGCCCTATATTTATCAGTGCTATTAATGAAAATGGCTACTAAATCACTTGAGTAGCTACAGTTTAACTTATGCCAAGTCTATTAAGTTTGTTCCCACTCAGAGCTTAGTAAAATTGGCATTAATAGCCCGACTTATTATAGGTGTTTTTTATCGCTAACTTTTATTATCTATTATTATTTGATAAAGATTCAATTATTACACTGTTTATAACACACCAATACTCACCTACTATACCTTCAAGCAATAAGGCTGCTCATAAATGAACATAAGATTTGGACGGCCTTACTTTCAGTTTAGATAAACACAGTGAGTAGCAAATGATGAAACCGTTAAAAAGCATTTTAGTCATAGCAACACTTTCACTAGTAGCAAGCGCTTTTACAAGTGTTAATGCCGCAGAAGTGTGGCCACTTGAAAGCGTAACAACTTTTACTCAGTACCGCGGTGCTGGTATTACTCATTTTTCTATCAACATGATGAAAGAGTACGGGTTAAGCCAAGCAGGTTATGAATTTTTCACTGGCACAGAAGGTGATTGCTTTAGTGCTTTTGAAAATGCTATTGCGACCAACACATGGTGCGTAGTAACACTTTGAAAGCCTCAATTTTTACACCATAAACATAAGATACGTGAACTTGCAGACCCTAAAGGTTTACGCGGTAGTGTTGATACAGCGGTATTATTGTTACGTGAAGATAAACAAGCACTTTTTAGTCAAGCGCAATTAGAAACGCTCGGTAAGCTACACTTTTCAAACGATATTACTGCCGCGCTTGATTATAAAGTTTGTACAGAGCGACAGATATTAGATGCAGTAACTCGCCAATGGCTCAACAAATAAGTAATTAATTAGTTATACGGGCTTTGTTTTTAATAAAACGGCTCAACATAGTAAGCATCGGCCAAACAGGTCACCTAACGGAGAAACCCATGATCCAATCAAACACGACTCATCCAATTATTAGTGATTTAGAAAAACGTTATACTACTAAACGCTATACCACCAAGCGTATTCCACAAGATGATCTAGACGTAGTTTTTCAAGCTATGCGTCTTTCTCCTTCATCAATTAACTCGCAACCTTGGAAGTTTATTGTTATTGAGTCTGATGAAGCTAAAGAGCGTATGCATAATACCTTTGCTAATAAATTTCAATTTAATCAGCCACATATTAAAACAGCGTCGCACGTTATTTTATTTGCTTACAACCCTGAATATACTCGCGATGATTACGCACAGGTCATCGATGCCGACATTAAAAATGGTCGTACCCAAGCAGAGAACCGTGAGCAAGCGTTTGGCGCTTTTGCTTTTGTTGATATGAATACAGATGAGCAAGGCAACAATGCAACCTGGACTAAAGCGCAGACCTACATTGCTTTAGGTAACACCATGCATGCAGCCGCGCGTTTAGGTATTGATTCTACCCCTATGGAAGGCGTAGATGCTGAGCTTATTGGTGAAATTTTTGAAAAAGAATTAAACGGTTACATATGTGACGTAGCATTAGTGCTTGGCTATCACGATGACTCTGAAGATTATAACGCTAAGCTACCTAAGTCTCGTTTAGCTAAAGAGCAAATAATCCAAGTTTTATAAGCTTGTTAAAAAGCTTTAAACGCTAACCAGCCTAAGCGTTAGCGCTCACATTAGCTTAATAACCCCAGTTCGGGTTAAGCTACTTTACCCAACAATGCTATTTAAACGCTTATCAGCGTTATTTTTACAAACCAATCGCTCGCTATTGGTTTGTAAAAATTCCTTGCTAAGCGCCTAAATTCCATCATTGCGTTTTTTTAACCTTTTACTTAAAAAATATCGTGAACAATTTAGCCAATAACACTATGAATCAATAGGTTATAAAGTCCATTAACCCGAACTGAGGTTAAGTATATAATTTCATGGGATATGCCAAAGGTATTTAGTAGTGTAGATGTGTAATATAACGAATAATCGGTAAAAAACGGGCTAATGATTGAAACATTATCCTGATTTAATCACTAATCAATTATTAAATTAATCGCCTAAAAAAACATGGTTAAGGGTGTTTAATAAAGTCGTTATTTAGCTTGCTTGTATTTAAGTAATTACTAGCAATAGTGCATAGCACCCTATTATATTACTGCCTCAGCTAAAGGTTTAAATCTAAATATATAATAGGAGCTTTGTTTTCTGCCTTGCCATTATTGAGTTGTGCAGACAGCGGTAACTACGCTGCCCCCGTGTACATGTAGCCCTCAGGACCAATACTTACGCCGTCAGACCATATCATCTCTTTATCATAAGTATAATCGCGGTACTGGCCTGTTTTAGCATCTATAACACCTACCGTACGTTCACCAACAATGGTTAAGCAAAGGTTATTGTCTGCATCTATGCTCAAACCACCGTTTACCGGTTTTTGTGCATATTGTTCTACTCGCTCGCCTATTTACTTATCGGTTAATTACTCATTGGCAATATCGGCCACTTTAATACGGTAAACCTATTTTTTATTAAGCAGAGGAAAGTAAAGCCACTGCTGTGCGTTATCAAGCACAATACCATCGGCACCATCAAGTTGCTTTTGCTCAAAAGCATTTGCACCTAAAAGAGATCTTGCTAACAGTAACGTGTTAATTTTCATCATTTCACCTAAATAATAAATTGATTATCTAATGAAAGCCCAACTTAGCAACTGAGTTTCATCATACTACCAATACTATCAATTACCCCACGTTGCACACCTAGGCTGCGGCTTATCTAACGTATGGAGGCTCATCCCAAGTTACGAAATAAGGAAACTTTCCGCATTTTGTCCAAAATACAATCATGCCTTTATCTGTGAGCAATAAGTGGTAATAGCTGCAAATATTTGTTATTAATATGTAAAATAAATAAAGTAGAAATGTTTTTTCTGTAAAAGAGAAAAAGCTTCCTCTAATAAAATTGTTATAAATACAGGGATGGTTCGATGAAAACTCTCAGCATAATATTACTATTTATTACTTTTCAATCCACTGCAATGGCTGAAAAAGGCGTTGTTGTTAATATACTTCCAGATAAATTAACTTTGTCAATTGACTGCGAAGCTCAGGTAAAACTACAACGATTAAAAACAGAGCCAGAAAAATTTTCAGTAGGCTATTCTTGCAAAAACTCGACAAATGGAAGTTACTATATGGATTTTCGTTTAAATGATATGGATATAGTCGCCGATTTTAATGATGGTTCAGCTAAAGTAGATGTGAGTAAAACCAAGTTTAAATCATATACACTTTATGAATTATTTATTGAAAGAAAGGACGGAGAAAAATTTAAATTTGTTTCCTATTGTACAAAAGATATTTGTCTCGACTTAGTGGGTAACTATGAAAAGGCAGTTAAAGACTCTATCACGTCTCAGTTAAGAGGTTAGTATTTATAACCATGTACAAGCATGAATTTTGCGTCTCTTAGTGGGCTGCTAGCCGTCGAGGTTATATATGTATCAATCAGGTAAAGTTTCGATTGCTGAATGTAGTCAATGTGGTGAGGAAGCCACAGTTATAAAACATGAAACTAAAGAGCAGTTTCTCAGATATGGTAAAATTCAAGTTATAAAATACGACTTACAAGGCGCCCTAAATAACGGATAAAAATGCGTTATCACTTCATTCATTGCCTGTGACTTCGCTTATTTAACATCAATAAATAGCACCATATGCTGTGGTTACTCATTAATGCATTAGCACTGACATCAGTCGAAAAACATCACTTAACACATAGTGTTTGTTTGCAGTACAAGCACGCAAATGTCCATAACTTTAGCCGGTATGCGTACCTTTACCATCAAGAAAGGCACGCCTAACGCAACGTAATATTTATAAACTAAAAACCTTTCGTTGGCTAGTGATGCCGGTTCTTATTTTCTCTTTGCTCTGGCTTTATTGGTTTTTTTAGCCGGCTTCTTTTTCTTGATTTGTATCGGCGCTTTTGAAAACTCTTTATGAAAAGGCTGCTCTGTAACCACAGGAATAACTTGCCCTATGCTATTTTCAATAGTAGTTAATTGCCTGACATCATTTTCTACAGCAAATGAAATAGCCATGCCGTTTTTACCAGCACGAGCAGTACGGCCGATACGGTGTATGTAGTTTCTGGGATCTTCAGGAAGGTTATAGTTAATGACTAAGGTAATATTATCAACATCAATTCCACGCGCAGCTACATCGGTTGCAACTAGTACTCTTAACTTAGCATCTTTGAAATTTTGTAACGCTTCTTCTCTAACGGCTTGAGTTTTACCACTGTGAAGACTAGCGGCAGTTATTGAGGCTTTTTCTAATGCTTTAACAATGATGTCAGCGCCATATTTTGTTTTACAAAAGATGAGCACTTTTTCATAGTCAGAGTTTCCTAGAATATTAAATAGCAAAGGCACTTTATTCGATTTATCAAGCTGATATACACTTTGATTAACCAAGTCGATAGTTACCGTTTCTGCCGTAATTTGAACTTTTTTCGGACTTGTTAATATCGCTTGTGCAAGTATTTCTATTTCAGCGGGCATAGTCGCTGAAAATAAGAGTGTTTGTCGCTTCTTTGGCAGTTTAGATATGATGCTTTGAACATCGTTAAAGAAGCCCATATCAAGCATGGTATCAGCTTCATCTAATACAAAGACTTCTAATGCCTCAAAATTTATATCGTCCGTTGCAATTAAATCTAATAATCTGCCAGGAGTAGCCACTAAAATATCAAGTCCAAGTGCTATTGCGTCAACTTGAGCTTGTCTGCCGACACCACCATAAACCACTTTAGTTTTAAGCCCTAAGCCATCAGAGTAATCATTAATGTTTTGCATTATTTGCGAGGCAAGCTCACGTGTGGGCGTTAGTATCAGCGAACGTGTACTCTTAGCGTTGATATCAATTTTATTACGCCCGAAATTATTGATAATGGGTAATGAAAAAGCTGCAGTTTTTCCGGTGCCTGTTTGCGCGATACCAAGCAGGTCATTGCCATTAATAAGCACTGGGATACATTCTTGTTGGATCGGTGTCGGCTGTGTATAGCCTTTAAGACTAACGCGGTCAATAATTGACGCTAAAAGTGAAAATGCTTTAAATTCTGACATGTTGTCTCGGTAGTCTTTAATCAATAGGCCGCTATTCTAACAGAGTGCTTAAACATATTTAAGACATATTCAAGGTGACTGTTTCTGACCAATACCGACAAAATACTTCACAATAATGTAGTTCACTCATTAAGTATTCTGTTCCCTTGATTTTTGGTTTGAACTTTATTTCACCGTTAGTACAATTTTACCTACATGTTGTTTTTTCTGGAAAACTGCTTGTGCTTTATAGATACCTTCTAAAGGCAAGGTTAGTGCAACAATGGGGATAATTTTTTGTTGTTCAATACAGTTAATTAAATTTTGAAAAACTTCCGGCTCAAGCACAGTACAACCATAAAAGCTTAAATCTTTTAAATACAAAGTTCTCACATCCAATTCAACCAAAGCGCCACCGATGGCACCTGATACCGCGTATCGACCTTGAATTTTTAATACGTCTAACAACAGAGGCCATTGCTTACCCGCAACAAGGTCAATCACTACGTCAACACTATTGCTGCCAAGTGCTGTAACTAAGTTTTCGTCTCTAAAAACAACTTCATCAGCACCTAAATCTATAAGTTGATGTTTTTTTTCTGGGCTAGTCACGGCAATAACATATGCTCCCCTTGCTTTGGCTAGCTGGATAGCTGCAGAGCCAACGCCACCTGACGCACCCGTGATTAATACTTTGTCTTTACTGGTTACTTTAGTCCGAGTCAGCATATTTTCTGCTGTAGAATAGGAACATGGGAAAGTAGCAAGCTCAATATCAGACAGTTCACTTTTTATAGGATAGGCATGAACAGATGAAACGGTGCTGAACTCTGCGAAGCCACCATCACACTCTGAGCCAAAATACCAAGGCGTTTCAAGCTCCTGACCGTTAGCTTCACGTAAACAGGGTTCAACCAATACCCGCTCACCGATACGTTTATTATCAACGCCATTACCAACGGCAACGATAACACCACAAACATCAGCTCCCTGAATACGGGGGAAAATCAAAGCATTACCCGACCAACTCGCGTCTTTACCATTGTTATCACTTTTTGAATACCAAGCTATTCTCGTGTTGATATCAGTATTGTTAACCCCCGCTGCTGCAACACGTATCAGCACTTCGTTATGTTTTGGTCTTGGCACGGTAATATCATCACGATACTGAAGCACTTCAGAGCCACCATGGCCTGTAAGTTGAACGCCTTTCATCGTTTCGGGAATTTTAAACATAACTTTGTGAACTCCATAATTGTTTGATAATTTTTTGTGCCGAGATTACCGATGCTTTTCCCATAGTGGGCCAGACACTGGATACACTTTCATGAAGCAAAAAAAGCTCGGTAGACAGATCGTCTCTTTGACACAGTTCTGCTAATAGATCATGAACTTCATCTTTATGGCGCTGAACAGCTTGTTTTATAGCCATATCTTCAGGGAAAGCAGTAATGGCGTTGAGCGACAAACACCCATTAGGTGCAAATTCAACCATCCATTGTTCAAGTTTTTCAAAAATATGTAGCACACTTTCAATACCTGTTGAATGTGATTCACTTAACAAAAATGTCATATACCTTTTATGGCGGTATTCCAAAGCGGAGATAATCATCGCTTCCTTGGATGGATAATGTTTGTAAAGTGTTCTTAAGCTTACGTTACAGGCAGTCTTTAATTGCGCGACACTCGGTTGCGCAAATCCAAGTTTGCTAAAAGCACTTTCTAAGTCTGCTGCAATTTTTTCTTTCAGCATGTTATCAACTCAAGGTAGAGTATTCATTCTACCTCCATAGTAAAATAAACGTTCTACCCTGTCAAAAAATAGTTCTGATTACGGCGAATACAATGGAAATGAAATTAATAACTTTTTATGCAACATTCTTAACAATTCATAACAATGATAAGTAATTGTATTTTCATTTTTCAGTGGCTGATAAGTGCTGATGTTAACGTTCGCTCATATGAAAATAAAAAAATATCGTTATAAACATTTCCAATGCCGCTTTTTGGCCATCGTGAAAAAGAAGTTTCTAATAATAAAAACCTTGGATGAAATTTAAGGTTTAGAGATGATAAATCACAGACAGGTTTGAGCTTATAATTTCTGCCGGTCAAATTTAGTTATGTGTATTAGTTATGCTTTGATATCTAACAACGTCAATTCAAGTTTGCTTTACTAACACTAACCTCAGACTGAACAACTTAAATTCATGCTTTATTTTAGCCGCTCACATCAGTGTTTTAATAGCTCAAGCAAACTTTTATCTTTTGCCAATAAACCTTTAACGCCAGCGGCTAATCGGTGCGTACCATGGCAAGTAGCACAAGCGGCTACCGCTAATGAACCAAGATCTTTTGCTTGCTGTTTAGCCTGACCGGTTTTCAAATTTTGCTCAAGACTGAGCATAGTTTGCTGCATCTGTTCACTTGGGTAGGCTTGCTTATCTTGTTTATGACAAGTACTACAGACTTTCCCAAGCTTATTCATGCCCTTTTTAAGCTCGATCAAAGAAGATAGCGCTAGATCTAACTGGCCGTCTTCTGAGGCAATTTTGATCTGATTAACCTGCTTGCTCAATACTCGCATATGCTTGTCAAACGGCAGTGATGGCGCAACGTCTATTGCAGAAAAGTCTGCGCTTCGGTAGGTCAGTGCGGTGATCGCTTGATAATCAACATGACAGGCATCACAATTTTTTTGCAAACTTTCTACTGCCGCTAATACCGCAGGATAATCATGACTTGCTGCCCTGCTTTGTATATTTTCAATCGTTACTGAATCGAGTTTTTTATTCCAATTAGGCACCATTTCACCAATGGCTTGATAATGTTCATTTAACTTTAAACCCCACTCTACAAGGCGTTCATTATCTTTTTGTTCGGCATAAAACGCTACAGCCTGCATTTCACGCCTAAGTTTAAACATGTTATGTAACCAAACATGACGCTTATTTTCTGGTTTATACCATTGGGCTAGCGCTTTTGGCGGCAATTTAACAACCGTTGCTTTATCCGTGTGCTTATAGACAACACCTGCCACCAGTAAAATAAGTATGGCTTGTAAAACAATAAAGTGAATCCATTTCATAATAAATGTTACTCCGGAGCAAGCTATAGCTATGTCGATAGAAAATTATATTTGAGCGATATGATAGTACATTGAGTAAATAACGATTTGATCACGCACAAGAAGTGGTAACTTTGCTAGTAATAGCTGATAGCGGTATTAATCTGGCGATGCAAAGTTACTTTTAGAATAGTTGCTAAGTTTTTTAAAACAAAATATCTTTTATAAACGGAATAGTAATACGACGTTGCTCTCTAATTGAAGCCTGATCAAGCTGCTCTAATGCGGCTAATAAGCTAGTCATATCACGAGATAAACGATTAATAAGAAAGCTTGCCACATCATCGCTGATATATAAGCCACGTTGTTGAGCACGATACTGTAGGGCAAATGACTTTTCTTTATCAGTTAACGGTTTTAATTGTTCAGTTAAGCCCCAACCTAGTCGTGATACTAAATCGGGTAAGCTAATATTTAACTGCCCTACGCTTTGATCACCGGTAATAATCAAACATTTATTTTGCTCAACCATACGGTTATATAAATCAAAAACGCCCTGTTGCCATTTTTTGTTACCGGCAATCAACTGAATATCGTCAAGACAAACTAAATCAATGTTTTCTAGGCCATCAAGCACGTCAACAGACAACTGTGTTAACTCAGAAAATGATAAACATAACGATGTTATGCCTAACTTGTCGGCATAAACACAGCTCGCATGAAGCAAATGGCTCTTACCAACTCCAGTTAAACCAAATAAATACAAACTGTGCATTTGCTTATTTGCATCACAAATACGGTCTAAAAAATGGGTAACTTGCTGCACAACCATTTGGTTACTTTCACTTTGAAAACTGGCAAAAGTTTCATCATCAGGTAGCTGTACAGATAGGGTTAATTGCGAAATTTTCGTCACTTTTTACCCCAATAAAATACCGGTACTTGGTCTATACCTTCACGTTCAGCTAAAGGATCAATATAATGGTTTAACTGTGCACTCAACTTTAATGAAGCGAACAGCGCTTGCTGTGAACCAATCAGTGATAATTTAAAACGACGATTGGTGCCTTTTACACTGACCAATTGTACTGATTGTACGGCAGAAAGTTCACTGAGAAATTCCGATACCGCGATTAACTCAACTAACGAAGAAATGTTAGCTACATCAATTTCAAATTCATTATTATTGCTTGTCGATAAAGCATATTGTTGATAAATAATATCGGTAATATCAGATAAAGCAGTAATCAATAGCTCATTGACGTCGTCACCTAAGTATTGCTCACTAAATACTTGTGCATGTTCACTCTGAGCATCAGTCATTAAACTCCAATCAACAGCTAAATTATGCTTTTGACACAATGGGCATTCAACCGTGGCATCTTCAGCGGTAAGTAAGCTTGAGTTTGACACTCTGATGACCACAACGGCTTCAGCCATATAGCGTGCTGAAGCTTGTGCTACCGGCTGTGAAAAGCGTCCCCATAAATCCGATATCGTCAAGGCCGTTAGATCGGTTAGGTCCATTATTGGCATGACTAACGGTAAACCACGTAATTGAGAAAAGTCATTAATGGTATTCGGTAATAATGATTCTGAAGTTGAAGAAATTATTCTCCGTTCAAAACCATCTTCTTCAATCAACCAGACCATAACTTGGGGTCTTAATCTTCCCCAAATGGCTAAGTCACTTTCTTTAAATAAACGATTGATCTTGGCTTCGTCAAAAGAGACATTCAATAATGTTGTATTCTCATGACGAATATATTGATATTGAGTGACATATTTATTGTAGTTTTTTATCGCCTGAGTAATAACAGGATGTTCGATTTCTTTGCCACCAATCTTAACCAAAACTGCGCGCAAGGCATTTTTAAGCGCTTTATTGCGATCACCTACCGATTGTGAGGCAACAGCAACTTTCGCGCTGTACAAATTTTCGACCTCAATCGCGCTAACCTTCAGCGGTAGTACAAAAAATAACAATATCAGACAATTTCTGAACATAGAGTATATTAACAAGTGTTTCATAATAAAGATCTTATCATAATGTTGCTAATTTTTATTACATATAAAAATAATTTATTTTAAAGATTTTCAGCGCGCCTTTGCGCTGGTAGAATATGCGCCTTTATCGTACAAGCAAACTAACTACTAATTGAGGTTTCCCGTGAGCGAAGAAAAACAGTCTTTAAGTTATAAAGATGCTGGCGTTGATATAGATGCAGGTAATGCCCTAGTTGAAAATATTAAAGGTGCGGTAAAACGTACTACACGCCCAGAAGTTATGGGAGGGCTAGGTGGTTTTGGCTCTATCTGTCAACTTCCTACTGGTTACAAAGAACCAGTACTGGTTGCGGGAACCGACGGTGTCGGTACTAAATTGCGTTTAGCCATCGATTTACAAAAACACGATACCGTTGGTATCGATTTAGTTGCTATGTGCGTAAATGACTTAATTGTACAAGGTGCTGAGCCTTTATTTTTCCTCGATTACTACGCAACAGATAAACTCGATGTTGACGTTGCTTCAGCTGTTGTTTCAGGTATTGCTGATGGTTGTGTGCTATCAGGTTGTGCTTTAGTGGGTGGCGAAACCGCTGAAATGCCAGGTATGTATCACAAAGGTGATTACGATATCGCTGGTTTTTGTGTTGGTGTTGCTGAAAAATCTCGAGTTATCGACGGAACGAAAGTTGCTGCCGGTGACCAACTTATTGCGTTAGCGTCTTCAGGTGCTCATTCAAACGGCTTCTCTTTAATTCGTAAAGTATTAGAAGTTAACAATACCGATACTAACGAATTACTCAATGGTAAATCTATCGGTGACCATTTAATCGAACCAACTAAAATTTATGTTAAGTCGGTATTAGAGCTGCTTAAGCAAGTTGATGTTCATGCCTTATCTCACATTACCGGTGGTGGCTTCTGGGAAAACATTCCTCGCGTATTACCAGAAAGTGCTCAAGCAATTGTTGATGGTAATAGCTGGCAGTGGCCAGAAATATTTAACTGGCTACAAGAAAAAGGCAACATTACAACACATGAAATGTACCGCACCTTTAACTGTGGTGTTGGTATGATCATCGTTGTGCCTGCCGATGCTGTAGCGCAAAGCATTGAAATTTTAACCACTCACGGTGAAAATGCTTGGCATATTGGTGAAATTGCCGATCTACAAGCTGGCCAAGAACAAGTTATTATCAACAAAGGTTAATCATTGATGCGAAGCCGAATTGTAGTACTCATTTCTGGCGGCGGCACAAACTTACAGGCAATTATTGACGCCTGTAAACAAGAAAACTATGGTGGCGATGTCGTCGCCGTAGTTTCTAATAAAGCTGACGTTTATGGATTAACCCGAGCACAAGACGCAGATATTGCCACCGCTGTGCTCTCACATAAAGATTTCGATAGTCGTGAAGATTACGATAGTGCGCTCATTACTGAGATTAATCACTATCAGCCTGATCTTATTGTACTGGCTGGATTCATGCGTATATTAACGCCAAAATTTGTCCAAACTTATCAAGGTCGCTTAATCAATATACATCCTTCTCTTCTACCTAAATATCAAGGTTTACATACCCATCAGCGAGCAATTGACGCTGGTGATACTGAGCATGGTGTTAGTGTTCATTTTGTTACTGAGGAACTTGACGGCGGTCCTGTGGTCCTACAAGCTAAAGTGCCTGTATTCCCTGAAGACACTGCTGACGACCTTGCACAACGCGTACACCAACAAGAGCATAGAATTTATCCACTGGTGGTAAATTGGTGTTGTAGCAAACGTGTCACCATGGCAGGAGAAAATGCATTATTTGATGGTGTGATTTTACCGGCTTCAGGATATGCTAGCGAAGAATAACTTTATTTTTAGAGAATTTATTATGTTGAAATCATTACCTTATACCGCTTTGTTATTAGCTAGCTTAACATTGTTCAGTCCCTTGTCTTTTGCCCAGACGACAGATAAAGCAAGCAAGGTAATGATTCCTCCATTTAATGCTAAATATACTATTTTACATAAATCTAAAGCGGTTGGTGACGCAACACGAAAGCTAAGCTATTTAGACAATGGCTTAGCGCAATATAGCTACCACACAAATATTGAATGGTTAATATTTTCAGATATTCGTGATGAAACCTCAATTGTTAAACTTGAGGGTAATAAAGTTACACCAACCAGCTATGAATACAAACGCGAAGGCACTGGCTCTGATAAGTTTTATAAATGGAGTTATGACACAGCTAACAATACCGCTACGGATGAAAAGAAACAGAAAACTAAAAGCATCGACTTTCCTGATAATATTCAAGACTCACTGAGCTACCATCTACAGCATCGTCTAAATATGATCAGCGAACCAGAGCAAAAACAATTTGTTTATCCTGTTATCAAATCATCAGGCTCGATAAAAAATTACGTTTATCAATATGATGGTGAAGAAGAAATCATGCTACCTTACGGTTTGGTAAAAACCATCAGGCTTAAACGTGAAGTTATTGAAAAAAAACGTGTGACTTACGCATGGTTTGCGCCAGAATTAGATTACCTATTGGTTAAACTTCATCAAATTAAAGGCGGTGTTGAGCAATTTGAAGCACAATTAAACTCTGTAACAGCGATAAAATCGACAGCAGTAGTAGTAAACAAAAAAGCTTTATAGTGCTTATTTTCACATTCATTATGCTGAAATCAACTTTAACTGATGAATAAAATTTCACGACTTTTTTGTATATTGGCAAATTAGCTGCCCTTTACTAAATAATAAACCGTCACCTGCTTGCATTTTTTGCCATGTTTCATCATCTGTTAATGGTTGTGTGGCAATAACAGTAACTATGTCATTTTCAGTGGTTTCCTGATCAAAATTAATCACCATCTCTGCATCAATTAAACTGGCTTTACCAAATGGTGCCCGTCGCGTCAGCCAATGTAAATTATTAGCACAGTAAACCAATAAAAAATCACCATCGGTTAGCAGTAAATTAAACACACCCAGTTTATTGATTTGCTGACATAGCCCAATGACATAGTGAAATAAATCTTCTGGTGTAGGTACATCCTTACCAAAATGTTGCAGTAGTTGATCGAGTATCCAGCAAAAAGCATGCTCACTATCGGTTTCCCCAATCGGCATATGGTATGTTATTGCTAGCTTAGTTTTAAAATCAGCGAGTTGGCCATTGTGCGCATAGGTCCAATTTTTCCCCCACATAGGGCGAATAAAAGGATGGGTGTTAACTAACGAGACTTCTCCGGAGTTTGCTTGGCGGATATGACAGACTACAGTTTCACTTTTAATCGGATAATCAGTCACCAGCTGAGCAATAGGCGAATGAGCACTCGGTAGCGGGTCTTTAAAGCTACGGCAACCTTTACCCTCATAAAACGTAATACCCCAACCATCTTTATGTGGCCCGGTATTACCACCGCGCTGCATTAAACCGCTAAAGCTAAAACAGATATCTGTTGGTACATTGGCACTCATCGCCATTAATTCACACATAAAAATAAAACCATATTAAACAAAAAACCAAAGACAAAAAACCAAAGACAAAAAACTAAAGACAAAAAACAATTTTTGCGATATAAATCAAACATTAACAACCATAGTGCTGACTTTTAATAGCAGCTCAGATAATGCTACTGACTTTACTCGTAAACAGACTCTCCATTGGTATGGTTAGTATTAACTAAACTCGCGAAAATTTACAGACACTTTTTCAACAAACCTGCCATGATGATATTAGCCTATTAGCAGTCAAATTTACCTATTCATAGTACTTTGTTATGGTCATCAATTCACATAGTTTCTATACTGAATAATTACAGCCGTTAAATGAACGAACAAACATCCCCAAACAGAAACAAATTTCGTTACCATAAGAAGCTATACTGACAATAAATAATTTGAAATTATTGACAAGACAAATTAAGCTTCAATAATTATCTGGTCTGACCTCCAGTAATTTTAACTTTACATATCAACATTAAGGAAAATATGTGGACTATTTAACTTGGATACTTATTGCTATCGCATTATGTGGGTTTATGGCGTATTCGCGCGCATCACTCTCAACATTTACCATAGCATTTACCTTACTTATGATCGTGGGAACTTTTTTCAACATCATATCTTTCTTCAGTTGGCTTATTTTTGCTATTATTGCCATACCATTAAATATTGCCGATATTCGAAAACAATACATATCTAACCCTTTGCTTACCATGTTCAGAGGCATAATGCCTGAAATGTCAAAAACCGAACAAGAAGCGATTGACGCAGGTACAACATGGTTTGAAGCCGAGCTATTTCGTGGCACACCCGATTGGAAAAAACTCCATAACTACCCTAAACCAAGACTAAGTGCTGAAGAACAAGCCTTTTTAGATGGGCCGGTAGAAGAAGTTTGTCGCATGACTGATGACTGGCAAACCACGCATGAACTCGCTGATTTATCACCAGAAGTATGGCAATATCTAAAAGATAATAAGTTTTTTGCCATGATAATTAAAAAACAATATGGCGGTCTTGAATTTTGTGCCTACGCTCAATCTTGCGTGCTACAAAAACTTTCTAGTGTCAGTACCGTTTTGTCATCTACTGTCGGTGTACCTAACTCACTCGGCCCAGGCGAGTTGTTACAACATTACGGTACCAAAGAACAACAAGATTATTACTTACCCCGTCTTGTGAAAGGTGATGAGATCCCTTGTTTTGCCTTAACAAGTCCAGAGGCTGGTTCAGATGCTGGTGCAATTCCCGATTACGGTGTCGTTTGTCATGGTGAATTTAACGGTGAAGAAGTATTGGGTATGCGCTTAACCTGGAATAAGCGTTATATTACTTTAGCACCGGTGGCTACTGTCTTAGGCTTAGCCTTTAAGTTGCAAGACCCTGACCATTTACTTGGTGAGGAAGAAGACTTAGGTATCACATGTGCATTAATACCAACAGATATTGACGGTGTTATTACTGGTCGTCGCCATTTTCCATTAAACGTACCTTTCCAAAATGGCCCGACTCAAGGTGATGATGTTTTTGTACCTTTAAGTTTTATTATTGGTGGCCCTGAAATGGCCGGACAAGGCTGGCGTATGCTAGTTGAATGTTTATCGGTTGGCCGTGCAATTACCCTACCTTCAAACAGCACCGGCGGCATAAAATCGCTAGCGCTAGCCACTGGTGCTTATAGCCGTATTCGTCGCCAATTTAAAATCTCTATTGGGAAGATGGAAGGTGTTGAAGAAGCATTAGCAAGAATAGGTGGCAATGCCTATTTGATGGATGCCGTTACCACCATGTCAACCGGTGCAATTGATATGGGCGAAAAGCCCAGTGTTATTTCTGCTATCGCTAAATACCATCTCACTGAAAAAATGCGTTCATGCGTTGCAGATGCTATGGACATACATGGTGGTAAAGGTATTTGTATGGGCCCAGGTAACTATCTTGCTCGCGCTTATCAAGGTGCCCCTGTTGCGATTACGGTTGAAGGTGCAAATATACTCACGCGCAGCATGATTATTTATGGCCAAGGTGCTATACGTTGTCACCCTTATGTACTTGCTGAATTATCTGCAGCAAATAACCAAGATCAACAACGAGCACTAAATGATTTTGACCATGCCTTATTTGGCCATATTGGTTTTGCTATTAGTAACATTTGCCGTAGTGTTTGGTTTTCTTTTACCGGCAGTTATGCGCTAGGTGCACCTTACAACGACAAAACCAGACGTTATTATCAATTAATGACTCGCTTTAGCTCTAACCTAGCCATGCTTTCAGACATTGCTATGTTGACCTTAGGTGGAGATTTGAAGCGTAAAGAGCGTATTTCAGCACGACTTGGTGATATTTTAAGTTATTTATATTTAGCATCAGCAACGCTTAAACGTTACAACGACGAAGGTCGCCAAAGTGCTGACTTGCCATTGGTGCAATGGGCTGTAGAAGATAGCTTATACAATATCCAGCAAGCGATCAGTGAACTCATTAACAATTTCCCTAATAGAATTGTTGCCGGTGTATTAAAGCTTATTATATTGCCTTTAGGCTGTTGGTTGAAAAAACCATCAGACGAAACTGATCATAAAGTGGCGGCACTATTACAATATCATAATGAAACCCGTTCACGTTTAGGACAGGGGCAATATTTAACACGTGAGCCTGAAAATGTCTTAGGACAATTAGAGCAAACGCTTGAAGATATCATTGCTTGTGAGCCAATTTTTGATAAAATTTGTCGAGAGTTGGGCCAACGTCTGCCTTTCTATCAACTGGATCTTGTTGCTAAAAAAGGCTTAGAAGCCAATATTATTAGTGAAGAAGAAGCTGCGCTACTGACAGCAACAGAAATTGCTCGTAAAGCCGTCATTGATGTTGATGATTTTGAATCAGATTACCTAAAAGCAGGCTAACCCGACAACTGCCCTCACTAGTTATAAAGCTCATTACGGTGAATTACTGTAATGGGCTTTTTTGCATTTAAGAAAGTAATGCCGACAAATAGATATTTCTAGCTAAAGCCGTAGGCTAATTATACCAATTTTACTAAGTTTCTCTCCACTCAATGAAATTTAAAAGGCTTAGCGGCACAGGTTCACAGTTCCAGACTGAACCTCAGTACCTACATCCATGCAGGCAAGGCATTGACTGAAGATAATGGTTATTCTCGACAACTGCTCCTGCGTTGTTCTAATGACTCACATCCCTGTGAGCACCTTATCGAAATCAATAACGCGGCCTGTAAGGCTTTAAAATCACCCTTCGGGAGTTGGGTATTGCTGATGTTGAAGGAAATTTTTCAGCATTGTTTCTAAATTGTGACTAAGCAGCTATATTTACCCTACCGTCATGAATATCTACTTATGAATAATAGATAGCGTAACCATTTACGAGTAAGAAAAATCAATGTCAGCTAATAGTGAGCAAGCTCCCGTTAAACGACGTAGTAAGGGTGAAAAAACAAAAAAATTGATCTTAGCGTCAGCAATTGACATGCTGGCTAAATTAGGTATCAAAGGTACTACCCATCGAGCTATTGCCGCTCATGCTAATATTCAACTATCTCTGACAACCTACTACTTCAAAGATATTCAACACTTGATACAAGAAGCTTTCGAATTAAATTCACAGAATGCAACGGCAGATATACCACAATTATGGCGACCTATTTTAGCGCTGTTAGCACAACACAATAAAGTCGAATTACGACGAGTTAAAGTGCGTCTTGAATTACAACAACAACTTACGAATTTATTGTTAGAGCTAATCAACTTAAATATCAAGAATCATCGTGATCAGCTTATCGTAGAGCAACAGTTGTTAAATGAAATTCAGTTTTCACCAGCATTGCGCTTACTCGCTGAGCAGCACAATGCAGCTCAACTCAAACCCTGTATGCAAGTATGTCAATATTTCAACAAAGACCTTGTTAAAGTCAATGCACAAATATTACTCACATTGCTCAAACAAGCACAATATCATCAATTACTCGCTAACCAATCCATATTGCAGCTCGGTGATATTCGTACTTTATTACAGCAAACCTTAGCGATTGTACTTGCCATAAAACCACAATAGCAAATCCACTAAAGCTTTGTACTCCTAGAGTAAATCAGTTAAATTAAATCATTCGACCATAGAATTTAATCAGGAATACTTGTGGATTTTAGCGAACAACTGGCGCAGCATCAGCAATTTTTTGCCTCAAACAAAACCCGTGATTTAAACTGGCGTAAGCAACAGCTACAACAAATTAAGCGCTTAGTGACAGAGAATGAACAAGCATTTTTAGATGCCCTTCAAGCTGATTTAGGTAAACCGGCACAGGAGGCATGGATAACCGAAGTATCCTATGTCACCGGTGATGTTGATCATGTTTGTAAACGACTCAATCGTTGGGCAAAAAAACGTTCAGTGGCAACCCCAATTGTTGCCCAGCCAGGACGTTCTTACATTCAACCTGAGCCGCAAGGTAGTATCTTGATTATTGGTGCTTGGAACTATCCAATGCAACTGATACTGGCACCGTTGGTAGCCGTAATAGCAGCCGGTAATTGTGCGATGGTGAAACCGTCCGAACTTGCGCCAGCAACATCACAACTTTTAGCCAAACTCATTCCACAATATTTAGATAAGCAAGCATTTTCCGTTGTCGAAGGTGCTGTCGAAGCAACAACAGCATTACTTGCCTTGCCGTTTGATCATATTATGTATACGGGTAATGGTCAGGTCGGGCGTATTGTTATGGCCGCAGCAGCAAAACATCTTACCCCAGTAACATTAGAGTTAGGCGGTAAAAGTCCTGTTTATGTTGACGAAAGTGCCGATCTCAATATTACCGCGCAAAGAATTGCTTGGGGAAAATGGATGAATGCAGGACAAACTTGTATTGCACCAGATTACATCATTACTTCAAAAAACATGATTGCACCATTAGTAACGGCGCTGAAAAGCCAAATAACAAAAATGTTTGGTAAAAATCCCCAAGCAAGCAAAAGCTATGGCCGTATCGTGAATGAACGCCATGCTAAACGCATTAGCGACTATTTATCAGATCTTATCATCGAAGTGGGCGGCGAATTTGACATTGAACAGCGTTACATTGCGCCAACCATAGTGGTTAATCCTCCACTTGATAGCGCCTTAATGACCGATGAAATATTTGGCGCTATTCTGCCTATTATTGCTATTGAAGACTTTGACAGCGCTAAAGCTTTTGTGAAAGCACGTGACAAACCGCTTTCGGCTTATATTTTTAGTAAAAATAAAACGCAGTGCCAAAGCTGGGTAAATGAAATAAGTTCAGGTAGCCAATGTATTAATGATGTCATTATGTTTAATGCCGTTCCTGAGTTACCTTTTGGTGGTGTCGGTCCCAGTGGTATGGGGCAATATAGTGGTCAAGCCGGTTTTGATAATTTTAGTCACTTAAAATCAGTATTAGTTCGACCATTTATCAAGGATTTACCTGTTAGGTTTGCACCATACAGTAAGTTAAAGTTTAAGTTTCTTCGTTGGATCCGCTGAGCGAGATTCAATAATAACAATGGTTTGTTGAAAGTGTATTTTTATCAACTCAATAGGCCTTGGTTATTAACTCCTTGCTATTAATTTTTTACTCTTAAATATTAGAAATTGAGAACCGTGTGATGAAATATGTAAAATTAGGTAGCAGCTCATTAGAGGTGTCGGCTATTTGTTTGGGCAGTATGACTTGGGGTTTACAAAATAACCAGTCCGATGCTGATGCCCAGCTCGATTATGCTCAACAACAAGGTATTAACTTTATTGATACCGCCGAAATGTATGCTGTGCCACCGACGAAAGAGACCTATGGAGCAACAGAGGCCATTATTGGTAATTGGCTCAACGCCAAACCCTCTCGTCGCGAAGATATTGTTTTAGCCTCTAAAATTGCAGGACCTGGATTTTCTTATATTCGCGATGGTAGCAAAATTTCAGGCGCCAATGTTATTACTGCGGTTGAAACCTCGTTAAAGCGTTTACAAACTGATTATATCGATCTTTATCAGTTACATTGGCCTAATCGTCAGTCTCCACATTTTGGTGAACATTGGCCAAATAAAATTAACTATAGCCAAGTCGATGCCGAGCAACAAAATGAAGAAATGCTTGATATCCTTCAAGGCTTAGAGCATTGCGTTAAAGCGGGAAAAATTCGTTATTGTGGTTTGTCAGATGATACCCCTTGGGGCATTAATCAGTACTTGCGTCTCAGTGCTGAACATAACTTACCGCGTATGGTTTCAATACAAAATGAATTTAGCTTATTACATACCAAAGATTGGCCGTATCTTATAGAGAATTGTATTCACGAAGATATCGCTTACTTGCCATGGTCACCTTTAGCAACAGGTTTATTGACGGGTAAATATCTAAATGGACAACGTCCAGAAGGTAGTCGTTTTACCCTGATGCAACGTAATGGGCTGTTTCGAGATACCCAACATACCAACGCAGCAGTTCATGCATATGTAGCGTTAGCCAAAAAACATAATATCTCGCCAGCACATCTAGCGTTAGCTTGGTGCGATCAAGTCGACGGAGTCACGTCTACCATTATTGGCGCAACCAACATGCAACAGCTCAAGCAAAATATTGCTGCTTTTAAACAGCCCTTAACAGCTGAAGTGCTTGAAGATATTAATCAAACCTTAAAACAGCACCCATGCCCTTTTTAAAAACTAATACCAATTCTACTAAGCGCTGAGAGAGAAGAAACTTAGTAAAATTGCTATAAAAATATTGCTTGGCTAGCTAGCAACATGGCTTTACTTATCTTGCGAATAAACAAAAAGGCCATACTTGAAAAAGTATGGCCTGATAATACATCTTAAATGCTATTTAGTACTATGATACTATTTAAGCCACTGATTTATAAGAAAGATAATAACTCTTCATCTAATTGCATTAAGGTTTTAGGATCTGCCATCATAGTCACAGCTAATGATTTAGTACGCGGTAATAAACGTTCAAAATAAAACTCTGCTGTTTTGATTTTTGCGCGATAGAAATCTCTATTCTCAACATCAGTGGCTAGCTTTTCGTAAGCGGCCTGTGCCATTTGTGCCCAAAAATAAGCCATAACGATATAACCTGAATACATCAAAAAGTCGACTGACGCTGAACCAACAACATCACGATCTTTTTTAGCTTTAAGTCCTAAACGAATGGTGTATTGTTGCCATTTCGCTACTGTGGTACTTAATGGCCAAATAAACTTATTCATCTGACGCTTATGCGGGTTGCTCGATATCATGCTTTGATCTTTACAGAAAATGAGCACCTCTTTGGCAAAAGCATTTAATGATTTACCACGGGTCATTAAAATTTTACGACCTAATAAATCAAGTGCTTGAATGCCAGTAGTTCCTTCATATAATGTTGAAATACGGGTATCACGAACAATTTGCTCCATGCCCCATTCTTTAATGAAACCATGACCACCAAATATTTGTAAACCATGGTTAGCACTTTCAGAGCCTAACTCAGTTAAAAAGGCTTTTAAGATTGGGGTAATAAAGCCTAAACGGTTATCCGCTTTTTTACGCTCTTTATCTGTTTTTGCATTTTCAATTTCATCAACTAATTTTGCTGTATAGTAAATCATGGCTCGGCCACCTTCACTAATCGCTTTTTGCGTCATCAGCATTTTCCGAACATCAGGATGACAAATAATAGGGTCAGCCACTTTATCAGGATGTTTAGTGCCTGATAATGAACGCATAGATAAGCGCTCTTTCGCATAAATCAATGAGTTTTGATAAGCTAATTCAGCAGCACAAACCCCCTGTAAAGCCGTACCAACACGTGCGGTATTCATAAAGGTGAACATACATTCTAAACCTTTATTTTCAGGACCAATCAACACACCTTTAGCATTATCAAAATTAAGTACCGCAGTAACAGAAGCCTTGATACCCATTTTATGTTCGATAGAGCCACAAGATACATTATTGAACTCGCCAATAGTGCCTTGCTCATCAGTTTGCATTTTTGGCACGATAAACAATGAAATACCTTTAGTGCCTGCTGGTGCACCCGGCAATCTTGCTAATACAATATGTATAATATTGTCGGTTAAGTCGTGCTCACCAGCCGAGATGAAAATTTTCGTACCGGTAAGATTATATGTACCATCACCATTTGGCTCAGCTTTAGTTTTTACTTGCCCTAAATCTGTACCACATTGTGGTTCAGTTAAACACATAGTACCGGTCCACGAACCTTCAATAAGGCGTGTTAGGTAAAGCTCTTTTTGTTCATCCGTACCGTGAGTATGAATAGTATTCATTGCACCATGACTTAAACCTGGGTACATCGCCCAAGACCAGTTAGCTGTGCCCATCATTTCAGACATCACCATACCCAATGACGCAGGTAAACCTTGACCACCATGCTTAACCGCATGTGGTAAGCTCGGCCAACCACCTTCAACAAATTTTTGATAAGCTTCTTTAAAGCCTTTAGGTGTGGTCACAACACCATTATCAAAGGTACAACCTTCTTCATCACCGCTTTGGTTTAATGGTAGTAGTTCATTTTCACTAAATTTTGCACATTCTTCCATAATGGCGTCAACCAAATCTGGTGTCGCTTCTTCAAATTCAGGATGCTTTTGGTAGTGCTCATAATAATTAAATACATCTTCAAACAAAAATTTGATGTCTGCTATCGGTGCTTTATAACTTAGCATGGTTAACTCCTAACACTTTTAATAATAATTTTTTTGCATTGCTGCATAAGTGCTAACGAGTATACACAGATATACACACTGGTCCAACCACTATTTTTAATCTTAATGCAATTAACGACAAAAGAAAGACATTCAACTTTAGAAACAATCACTTGGAATGCATTAGATATAACTAAACAACGCTACAACACTACTTTTTATATTAATATATTGATAAAAATACCGCTAATATTAATATAAACAAGAAAAAATCATTTTGCCATAAAGCTTAAATAATGCCTTTTAAGTGATTAACTTTGATTCTATTAGCACCATAGCCTTGTGCTTTAGAAAACTATTTTATCGGTAAATAAATATCCGTTATCGTCTCTGCTTCACTCACATCAGGATATAAGCTCACCCGTTCTAAAAATAATGGAAAATCTCTCAGCGCTTTACCTGAGCCCTGTAACCAGCGAGTATATAAATACTGAATGGCCGGCGCTAAGCTATCATCACTGCCTTGATGTCGTATCTTCACACATTGCCCTGCCGGTATAACATGATGAATAACACCTTGTTGATTTTCTGTCACCTCGGTATATATTTCACATGCAATATCAAAGCGATAGCTATCTGGCGCAGTAGTAATAGGGTCATCGTAAATAAGATTAAACGTTTTACTTTTATTGGCTGGTAAGCCGTTTGCTTTGCGCCAAAGAATGAACTGGGCAATGCTATTACCTAGCAAACTCGGTGAAGCCCTATGTTGCAAAACAGCTATTGACGTTTCCGGGAAGCTTACTAGCGTCACTTGAAAGTTCTCATCTTTTGGCATTATTTTGTTCCTTATCGTCAATACACTTTGATAATGTTCGTGCCATGGTGCCCAATTAGGCGCTTGCCTAAACTTCATCGGGCTTTGCAGAAAAACACGTTTAAATGCTCACGAAAAGGCTGCCGCACTGTCATAACCGGCCATTAGCGCTATACGCTGGTCACCTCCTCGTCTTGATGATGCTCAAGGTGTTGTAAAATAATCTTAAACTTAGCTAAATATTTTTCCACTAATCTAGTTCCATACCGTTCTTTGAAAACAATTTTATCTAAGCAGAACAATGATTACTTGATATATATTGCTAATCTTCAATCAGCCAATCTTGGTAACATTGCATAAACAGTTGCCAAAAATGCTCAGCACCTGAGATGTCACTCAATTCTTGCTATAATTTTGCTAAAACAACTTTATCAACAATACTATTGTGATCTGGAACAAATTGCGCCTGCATTTGTGTGCCATAATTTGATAACAGTTGCAGGCATAAAATGTACGCCTCAAGGCTTTGCGCTACTAAGCTTTGCTCCCAACCTTCATCACCTAAAAACCCAGTGTAAACAGGAAGTTCATCCTGCAAAGTATCGACAAAATACGGATCACCTAACTCGGTATCACGGGCAAAAACCTGCCATGAGCTTTGCCACCTGCCCTTACTTTCGGCTGTTGATTCATTCACTACCAATTGATCTGATGCATTAGTACCAAAACCTAACTGTGCTGCCACTAATTCATCTAGCGATGTTATGTGTTTAAAACCTTGAGGACCAAAAAAAACCTCAGCATTATCTAAAGTATCTAACATACTTACGAGTTTCTGTGCTGTCATAGCTACCTGATTAATATATAAAAAGAAACGATACACAAATTTACTTATTCTAAAATCAACCAGTATAGTTGCGCAATTAAAGTCATATTATCTCACAGCCAGGGACATTATAAAAAACTGTATATTTGGTTTGGATCTTGCTTAAAGGTAATATCTCCGTCAATTTTTTGAAATAATCATATGATTAACAACATAAATTCTTACAATTCGCTAGTCAATACGTCATCAACAAGCACCAGTACATCTGAAATTGATAGCATAATAGCGCAACATAAAGAAAGCACGGCAGAGCAAACAGCAACGGTTGCTACCGATCAAAGTAGTTTATATTTATCAAGCCGAGCCCAAAAAATAAATGCGCTGAGTAAAGAGTTCTTTAGTGGTGACACTTTAAAATTTGACGACGTAGAATCACTAAAAGAACGTGTTTATCAACTAGGGTTAATTTCAAAAGACGAATATGGCAAGCTGACTAATACTTCATCAGATATTGATACAAGCTCTCTTAGCAATGAAAATTCGAGCTTAGGCCTAACTCAGTATATGGGCGATTTGATCACCCGTTTACAGTCAGATGATAATAACGAGACATCAGATGCTGAGTCCGAAGCACAAAGAAGCGAAACATTATCCATATTAATAAAAGCGCTAGAGTCGGCAAAAGAAGTAATATCCAATGTAGAAGAGGCAAAGCGTGAAACCGACTTTAAAGCAAGTTTACAAGCAACCTTAGCGACGCTTAAAGATACCATTGAAGATCCCGCTTTTGAAAAAATTCCTTTAGACGATAAAGTTGGCTTAACTAAGGTTTATCAAACATTAGAGATAGTTGACCAACTTTCCCCTCAACGACTCAACAATGACAGGCTTAACAAGTACATTGATTTATCATTTAGTTAACCTCAATATTGAATAGCAGTAAAAATTGATAAACCGCTACAATGCGCCGGTATGGTTTCAATGAAAAACTATCATGGCTCGTGATAAATCTACAGTCATAAGTAAGACGACTTACATTTCATTTAAGCAACGAAAGTGCTTAACATCATAGCTCTAATATTTTAGCCCCTAGTATATTTCACTCATTATTTTTAAAAACACTTAACACGCGACCAATCACTTGCGCTTTATCTATTGGGCCAATTTGCTCGACTGATATACTTCGAGCATCTTCCCCTTTTAACCAAATAAAGCCATGATGATCAACCAAAGCAACCGTTTTCACGATTAAGCCATAAGTGCGGTGCTGAATTAATATTTTCTTCCCTTCACCTAAAAAAAAACCAACAAACCAACGACTAGCAAAAATATAACTTTCATTGGGAATATTCGGCGACATACTATCACCTTGCACCTTAAAGAATGTAAAACCTAACATTTTGCCATCTCCTTACTATCCTTAGACTTAACAGTTCACTTTTTCAGCGTTTAAGTGTCAAAAGAATAGGCGAACGCACAACTAAAATTGTAAAAATCATCGAACTTTTTAATAAATTTATATGCCATTGGCTTATGCCTTATCAGGTTTTGATAAAAAGAGTTAAGATACTGTTAATGTAAAGTTTGTACTTCAAACTCTGCGGTTTTTTGCAAATGCTCAAGCTGTGCTAAACAATGTTCACAGCTGGGATGTTTTTGGGTAAAAAACATAATAGCCTGCAAAGTGGTTTTTAAAGCAGTAAAGGCCAACGTTCTTAATGAGTCACTTGCACTTTCATCTTGGCTGGTACGATGAACTTCTTGATAGGCTTGTAATAAATACCCGATAGCTCTTTCATGATCCCCCTGTGTTTCAAATAATGTTCCTAAGTTATGGCAAGCACAAACCCATGCCATTAATAAAGACTCGTGCTTTTCACCACAGTCCCATCGCCCTGCTAATTGGCTATAAGCCGATTTATAGTAAAGTTCAGCTTTGACCCACTGCTGTTTATCAAAGTAAGTATTACCCTTTGTCAGTAAATTTTGCCAATTCATCGATAAATTCCTACTGTAAGGTTAAGTTAACTTTAAATTAAAGTAAATGATAATCATTACCATTAACATAATCAAGATAAATTTTTCGATATAAAATAATGTTAAATACTGAACTCCGTGTAATATTTTGTAATTTATGAAGCCACTATAATAAAAAAAATGTCAATAAATCATAATCGTGACTATAATTTTCAGGAGATGAATAGTTAATGGAATAACTTTGAAAAGATTTAAGCTAAACCAGCAGATTGTCTACCTTATGTTTTTAGTATTAATCATGACTAATACCTTATCTTATGCCAACAATAAAACACTTTATGCCAGTGTACCTGCCTTTCCTCCTTTTAATGGTTTTGTTGAAAGTAAACATTGTGCTGGTGTAAATATGCTAGCAATTCAAGCAGTAATAGAAGGGTTGCCAGTAAATATTGAATTTTCTTCCTATCCATACGCAAGAATTCTGCATTCATTGAAAACCGGTGAATTAGATTTAGCACTCATTTTAAAAAATAGCGGGCTTAAAAAAAATGTTGTCTATATTGGTCCACTTTCTTACATAAAAATTGTCTTGGTCACTCCTAGTAATATCACTATTGAGCGCTACGAAGACCTTCATCAACTCAAAAATATTGCGGTGATAAGAAACACACAATTTAATAAAATATTTGATCAAGACAAAAAATTGAAAAAAATCAAAGTCGATAACTATAAACAAGCCGTTAGCTTGCTAAAAATGAATCGTATTGATGGTATCATTGGTTCAAAGATAGGCCTTGAATACAGCTTACGCCTACAAGGTATGGATAGCAGCTTAGTCACTAATACTTTCGATTTAGACCGTCATGAATTAGGTTTACACTTAGCAAAAAAGTCACCTTTTATCACCTTGCAACCTTTATTGACAGCAGCTGTAGAAAGACTTTATCAAGAAGACTTTCTTTATCAGATTTATCAATATCAGATTAACCATTGCTTGCCTTCAAAAGGCAAGTCACACTCGGGTAACTAATCTAATACCAATTTTACTAAGTTTCTTCCCACTCAGTGAAATTTAAAAG